>ERZ1023241.225-NODE-225-length-13634-cov-20.112379_pt1 | contig 13634 bp, 13 predicted proteins | sample MGYA00380455_ERZ1023241 | MGnify/ENA primary metagenome ERZ1023241 (study PRJEB33173, sample SAMEA4830304) | metagenome | study: EMG produced TPA metagenomics assembly of the PRJEB25223 data set...
CATGTTCCATAAAATAAGTCTCTTAAGGTGTAAACTTATTTCAGGACGGGACAAAATTTAGTAACAAAAAAGCCCCAGATTTGGGGCTTTTCTTTGGCTTCAACTTATACGTTGAAACGGAAGTGCAGAACGTCACCGTCCTGAACGATATAAGTTTTACCTTCCAGACGCCATTTACCAGCTTCTTTAGCGCCAGCTTCGCCGTTGTACTGTACGAAGTCATCATAAGCAATACATTCTGCGCGGATAAAGCCTTTTTCGAAGTCAGTGTGAATGACACCCGCTGCCTGAGGCGCAGTTGCGCCGACTTTAACCGTCCAGGCGCGAACTTCCTGTACACCGGCAGTGAAGTAAGTTTGTAGGCCAAGCAGTGAATAACCTGCGCGGATCACCACGTTCAGACCTGGCTCTTCCATGCCCATTGCTTCCAGGAATTCAGCACGGTCTTCATCTTCAAGCAATGAAATTTCAGCTTCGATCTGGTTGCAAAGTGGAACTACGATTGCATTTTCAGCAGCTGCCAGTTCACGTACCGCATTGAGGTGCGGGTTGTTTTCAAAACCGTCTTCTGCCACGTTAGCGATGTACATCGTTGGTTTAAGTGTTAATAGACCAAAGCCACGAACCAGTTTACGTTCGTCATCATCCAGATTTGCTGCACGGGCAGGTTTGCCTTCATCAAGCAGAGGTAAGATTTTTTCAAGAACGGCTTTAGTGGCTACAGCTTCTTTATCGCCACCTTTTGCAGACTTTGCCAGACGAGTCACTGCTTTAGTCACAGTTTCAAGGTCAGCTAGAGCAAGTTCAGTGTTAATCGTTGCGATGTCATCAAGCGGATCAATTTTACCGTTGACGTGAATCACGTTTTCATCTTCGAAACAACGAACAACATGAGCAATTGCATCAGTTTCACGGATATTCGCCAGGAACTGGTTACCCAGACCTTCGCCTTTAGATGCACCAGCAACCAGACCCGCGATGTCCACGAATTCCATGGTAGTTGGTACCACGCGTTGTGGTTTTACGATTTCAGCAAGTTTATCCAAGCGTGGATCTGGTACAGGCACGATACCGGTGTTTGGTTCAATCGTACAGAATGGGAAGTTTTCCGCAGCAATTGCAGCTTTAGTTAATGCATTGAAAAGCGTAGATTTACCAACGTTAGGCAGGCCTACAATACCACAATTAAAACCCATGAAATAACTCACAAAGCGTTATATAAAAATTGCCAGTGATTTTACATGAAAGCCATGACAAAGTCAGGTCATGGCTGGGTGCTTTGTTGAAAACTTATGAAATAGATGTTTTTAAATTTTACGTTTATCGAGCTGATTCGATAGGGTGTCACCAGTGGCCTGAACCAGCATGACCAGAATCACCAGCACCACAATCACCGCCAGCATGATCTGCATGTCAAAACGCTGATAGCCATAACGGTAGGCAATGTCGCCCAGACCACCGGCACCAATAGCACCGGCAATTGCTGATGAGTTAATCATGGTCACCAAAGTGACGGTAAAACCGGCCACAATCCCTGGTAAAGCTTCAGGTAATAGCACATACCAGATAATTTGCTTACGGTTACAGCCAATCGCTTGAGCCGCTTCAATCAGTCCCTGATCGACTTCACGTAAACTCACTTCAGCAATACGCGCAAAGAAAGGAGTCGCGGCCAACGTTAAAGGTACAACTGCTGCCCAGACGCCATAGCTGGTGCCTACAATCCAGCGGGTAAGGGGAATTAAAGCGACCATTAAAATCAGGAAAGGCACCGAACGGGTAATATTTACAATCCAGCCCAGAGCATGATTAATGGGTTTGGATGGATAGATCCCGTGTTCAGATGTACTGACCAGTACTACTGCCATCGGTAAACCAATCAGAAAGGCAACGATTGCGGATACACCAACCATGATGAGGGTATCGGTGGTTCCTGTTAGTAATAAATCAATGAGTTGGTCGTGCATAGCCAATCACCTCAATCTGTGCAATGTGTTGTTTTAGTTTTTGCTGAAGTAAGTCAGTATCCAGATTTAGATCGGCAACTGCGACAATCAGGCTACCGACCAGATGATTCTGGATGCTGTCGATATGACTTTGATAGAGATGCACCGGATGCTCGAACTGTTCGAAAATCACTTTCAAATCTGGTGAATGCTGAACACTAGAGGCATAGCGCAGTTTGATAATGCTATGCGTGGTATCTGTTGTTACTTCAGGACTAATCGCAAATGGTAATTCCAGTTGTTCCAGATTCAGCAGTTCCTGGGTGATCTGTTGCTGTGGGTTAGAGAATACAGACCAGACTTCACCGGATTCGACAATTTCACCTTTCTCAATCACGACGACTTGATCGCAAATTTCACGGATCACTTGCATTTCATGGGTGATTAGTACAATAGTGATGCCGAGTTTCTGGTTGATTTCTTTCAGTAAAGACAGCACCACTGAGGTACTTTCCGGATCCAGTGCAGAAGTGGCTTCATCACAGAGTAGAATTTCCGGGTGATGCACCAGCGCGCGGGCAATACCGACACGCTGTTTTTGGCCACCGGATAGCTGAGAAGGGTAGTTCTGAGCCTTATCGCTTAAGCCGACCAGTTGCAGCACTTCGTTTACACGCGCATCAATGTCTGATTTTTTATAATTTGCAACTTTTAAAGGCAGAGCTACATTTTCCCAGACGGTTTTGGCAGACATCAGGTTGAAGTGCTGAAAAATCATGCCAATACGCTGACGCAGTTGGATCAGTTCAGCATGGGTTAAGCCAGCTAAATCCTGCTGATGGATATGGATATGACCTTCGCTGATCTGTTCCAGACCATTTAGGGTACGTAGCAGCGAGGATTTCCCCGCACCACTTTTCCCGATAATCCCGAAGATCTTGCCTTCAGGAATATCCAGATTGATGTTTTTCAAGGCATGTACCGATTTGCCTTGTACCTCATAGTATTTATTCAGGTCACGGATTTTGATATGTGGGACGGAAAACGCCACCTGAGAACCAAAACTCACCATAGTATTCACCTTATTTCCAGCCCGGGAACCAGAGCTTCGCGCCGAAGTCAGCATCTAATGCTTCCTTCACACGAGGTGAGGTCTGATAGATTTCAACAAATTTCTTCAGCTTGTCATTTTTGTCCTGATAGTCTTCATGTACTGCAAACAGGATCGCGTAACGGTTGTCCTTGTTAGAGTCAAATAGCAATGCCTGTTCTGGATCAGCTGTTTTAGCCAGACGTAGATAGTGCGGGTAACCGAAAGCCAGATCAACATCATCAATGGCACGTGCAGTTTGCGGACCTTCAACCTCAACGAATTGCAGATTTTTCGGATTCACTGCAATATCTTTTAGGCTAGAAAGGTGGTTATTCGGATCTTTTAAAGTCACCAGTTTAGCCTGTTGTAATAACAATAGAGCACGGCCTTGGTTGACTGGATCGTTTGGCACCACAACTTTCGCGCCGTCTTTTAGCTTATCCAGACTGTTAATTTTCTTGGAATACAGGCCCACATGTGTGGCTGCGCCTTTGGCAAATGCCTTGATTTTAAAATAAGTTTCTTTCTTGGCATTATCCAAAAATGGCTGATGCTGGAAGAAGTTGGCATCAATATCGCCATGATTCAGGGTAATGTTTGGAGTATTCCAGTCCGAGAACTCGACCAGTTTGACATTTACACCTTGTTGTTTGGCCTCAATTGCTGCCACCTGTAAAGGTTTAGCAAAAGATGGGCTGATCCCAATCACCAGTTCATCTGAACCGGATTTCTTTTGCTGGTTCCATACCACCAGTCCGATAATGACGGCGGCAATAATCACCCCAATAATGGTGAATTTTGTTTTAGCTGTTTGTGCCATGTTGCACCTCAAAATAAATTTATGCTGATTGTTTTTGCTTTAGGTTTGTGTTGCTGGTTGAGGCGGAGCCTGGACATCGGAATTGCTGTACCGGATGCGCGCTAGGTAAGCGGTCTCCTTGCTGAAATAGTTTGTGTCTGAAACTGCCTTGTTCATATTCAGTTTTATAGCGTCCGCGCTGCTGTAATTCAGGAATCACAAATTGGATAAAATCCTGATGCGATTCCGGTGCCACCGTGCGGGTCAGGTTGAAGCCATCAATACCGGTTCCATCAATCAGCTGAATCAGTTTTTCTGCTATCGTGGCACCGCTGCCAACAATTAGTGGATAACGCCCACCTAACACATGCTGAGCTTTTAGGTCATTGGGTGTGATCTGCTGCTCTTTAAATTTTTGATTGACCGTTGCGATACTATTGGTTTTCTTGTACGGGATCGGTTCATCATCAGCAAATTTGGACAGGTCAATTCCGACTGAACTGGAGAAATGTGCAAGACCAGCTTCAGGGCTGGCATAAAAACGATATTCTTCCAGCTTTTGCTGCGCCAGTTCATCCGTTTCTGCGGTTACCACAGTGATACCAACAAAAATCTTGATCGCTTCAGGATCACGTCCTTGTTCAGTGGCCTGACAACGGATCTGATCTACCTGTTTCTTGATTTTGTCCGGATGATCACCACCAATAAACATGCCTTCCGCATGCTGGGTGGCAAATGCCATACCACGTGGTGAAGCACCAGCCTGGAACAGTACCGGAGTACGTTGAACAGAAGGAGAAACCTGAAATACGCCCTGACTGCGGTAGAACTGACCTTGATGATTAACCTGATGCACTTTGCTCGGATCGGTAAAGATCCGCTGCTGTTTGTCTTTCAGCACGGCATCATCTTCCCAAGAACCTTCCCAGAACTTGTAGCAAAGCTGTAAAAACTCTTCGGCTTGTTCATAGCGTAGGTCATGGTCTTTCAGGCCATTTTCACCAATCAGGCGCTGCGCACTGTCTAGATAACCCGTGACAATATTCCAGCCGATACGGCCATGGGTCAGGTGATCCAGACTGGCAAAGCGGCGGGCGAACTGATATGGCGATTCATAGCTGAGATTAACTGTCACGCCAAAACCGAGATTTTTAGTGACAGCTGCCATGGCAGATACCAGCGTGCTTGGATCATGGCTGGGTAACTGAATTGATTCCCTTAGAGTCAGATCAATGCCATTTTGATAGACATCATAGACTCCGGTAATGTCGGCAATGAACAGGCCATCAAACAGGCCTTTTTCCAGAGTTTTTGCCAGATCAGTCCAGTAGCTCAGTTCATTAAAACGATGGGATTCATCTCGAGGATGAGTCCATAAGCCATGATTGATATGACCCACGCAGTTCATATCAAAAGCGTTCAGCAGGATTTTTTTAGTTTTCGAGTTTGTTGTAGTCTTTGTCATTACAATGTCCCCCGGCGTGGAGGCAGAACACCATTCAGCAAATAATTGGCGATAAAATAGTATTTCCATCGTGAAGCATCATGCAGGGTATGCACGCGGGCATTACGCCAGAAGCGGTCTAAGCCATCTTCGCGCTGGCTACCACGACTGCCAGCCAGTTCAATCAGCTTCGATGATGCTTTTAATGCGGTTTCAGAACTGTGTGCACGCACTTTGGCTACATCTAGAGAGGCTTTGGCAACACTGACCTCAGTCGGAGCAACCTTGGCGGCATCAACAGAGCGGGCGGCCTGTTTGAGTAACACTTCAGAAGCACGCACATCAGCTACCACACGGCCCAGTTCAAGTTTGGTCAGCGGATCATCGGTGGCCTTGTCCACACCAGAATCAATCCACGGACGCGCCTGACGTACACGGTCCAAGGTTTCCTCAAATGCAGCACGGGCAATGCCGGTTTCAATGGAGGCATGTAGCAATTGTGCGAAAGGACCGGAAATGGTTGGGCGGGAATAGGCCGTATCAAAACGTACCACATCTTCCTCAAGCACCTGCACGTTGTCGAATTTCACCGTGCCGCTGCCAGTGGTACGCTGGCCAAAACCGCTCCAGTCATCAATCGGGGTCAGACCTTCACTGTCACGTGGGACAAAGGCCAGGAATTGCTGTTCGCTTTCATGCACGACCAGTGTCGGAATGCGGTGCGCAAACAGGCTGCCGGTGCAATAGAATTTTTCGCCGTTAATGACATAACCTTGCTCGGTTTTGCGAATCGCAGTTTGGCGCTGTGCAGCAGTCTTGGTCTTGAATTCAGCTAGGGCATTACCAAAACGAGCACCTTTTAAGACTTCGGCATAGAGTTTCTGTTTTTGTTCCTCCGTGCCGTTATTGCGCAGGATTTCGAGACCATAGAAATGGTTTTGCGGAATCTGACCGATTGATCCATCCACACCGCTCATTAGGGCAATGACTTGTGCCACCGTATAGCTAGACACTTCTGCACCACCATATTCTTTAGGTACAGTAATCGCCCAGAGTCCGGACTGGCTATAAGCCTCGATTTCTTCGAAAGGCAGAATACGTTCAGCATCACGTTGTACTGAATTAATCTTGAACTGCTCTGCCAGATTATGGGCAATTTCTAGTGCTTCTTCATCAGATTTGATGATGTGCGCATGTGCCAGCTGTTCTGACTGCAATGGACTAATGTTTTGAAATGAAGTCATGGCAAATATCCTTAAATCCAGGCGTGGCGGGCAGGGAGTTTATGATTTAGGTAATAATCCCCAAGTGCATGCAGCTTCCAGCGGATCGGGTCATGCAAGGTATGCACACGGGCATTACGCCAATGCTGATCCAGATTGTGCTGACTGAGGCTGGAGCGACTTCCACCCAATTCCAGTAATTTTTCCGAGATATGTAGCGCAGCATCGTTGGCATAGACCCTGGCTTCAGCCACTAGAATTGAGGCTTTGGCTGCCTGCTCATCAGTCACAGATTCCAGCTGATCCAGTTCATCCAGATATTCAGCGGCTTCATCCAGCAGTAAAATCGCGGCATCGAGCAGCACAGAAGATTTGCCAACTTCCTGCAGGGTATAATGTTCTAAGCTGGCTTTTTCGACTTGAGCATCGACAATTGGACGTGCTTTTTGTACGGCAGTCAGCGTATCGGCAAAAGCAGCTTCGGCAATGCCGACATCAATCGCGACCTGCATCAATTGGGAATAGGCACCGCGGTAGCTTGGTTGATTTCCTAACAGACGCTCATCAAAAATCAATAGCGGATCAACTTCGACATGCTGAAGTTTGACGGTACCACTCGAAGTCGTGCGTTGACCAAAGCCATTCCAATTGTCGATCACTTCCACACCTTCAGCATTGCGGTCGACAATGGTTAGTACTACATGGCCTTCTGGATGAATCGCTTTAATCGCTAACCAGTGCGCGAAGCTACTACCAGTTGAATAGAATTTCTCGCCATCCACAAAATAGCGGCCATTTTCAAATGTTAAAGTGGTGGCAAGCGTCTTGGTATCTTTAGTATTGCGCTCTGGACCGCCATTCGCCAGACGCTTACCTTTTAGAATTTCGTTATAAATAAACTGTTTTTGTTCTTCTGTGCCCATGATCTCGATCATGTTGAGTAATGCGATCTGGTTCTGCGGAATTTGCCCGACACTTGAGTCAGCCTTATTAATAATCCGGAATACATGAGCCAGGGTTTTATTGGCAACAAATGCACCGCCGTACTGTTTCGGAATACGCATGCCGCCCAGGCCTTTCTGGCTGAACAGGTCAATCTCAGCAAAAGGTAATAGACGTTGCTGATCACGCTGATTACGGCCTTCCAGGGCAAAGTCTGCAACCTGATAAGCAGCATTAATCGCGTCGAGATCATTTTCGATGATATGAACTTTTTCAGAAGTTAAACGAGACATAATGACATCCTAAATCGATGCCAAAACGTTACAGCGAAAGCTTTATGTAATTAAGCAATTGCTTTTGCAAAGCTTATAAAAAAAGCTCTTTAAGATAAAAACTGCTAGATTCTTATAAATTTGGAATATAGTAACTGATTAAAATTAAATAGATTTTGAATAATTTCTTAATTTTAATAGATGTTTTTAAAGCAGTGCATATCTGCTTTATAGATAATCAAGACAAAAAAATGTATAAAAATACTCATCGCCGTGTTGAATAAGCAACATCTTTATTTTGAATAAAAAGTTCATTGTATTTCCAGGCTAGGGTGACTAAAGTATCCGACTAAATTAGATGGTTTTAATGCGATCTGACCTAAAAACAAGCATGGAGAATTTATGCGCATCTTATACCAGTTTCCACTTTCTCATTTTTGTGAAAAGGCACGCTGGATGCTGGATTACAAAGAGCTGGAATATGTTGCGCAAAATCTGATGCCGGGTGCCCATCGTGCCTTTGCCCGCCTGAAAACTGGACAAAACCGTTTACCGATTCTGCGTGATCAGGAACGGTGGATTGCGGATTCGACCAAAATCGCTCTATATCTGGATGAGCAATATCCTGAACACCGTCTGCTACCTGCAGAAGCAAGCTTGCGTCAGCAGGCACTAGATATTGATGAAATCACCCAGGAATTAGGCCGCCATGTGCGTCGCTGGATGCTGGCTCAGGCTTTATCGCATGACCATGAATCGATGGATATTCTGATTGGAGAAAAAGGCTATCTGCGCCAGTTTGAAAAATTCTCCAAGCCATTGCTAAAAACCATTTTAACCAAGGGTTATGCCTTAACTGAAGAAACACTGGAACAGTCCAAACAATTTATCAAGGATTCGGTTGAGCAGCTTAATCAGATCCGTATGGAAAAAGAAGGACCTTATCTCGTCGGTTCGCGTTTCTCTCTGGCCGATATTGCGGTTTGTTCTATTTTGGCTCCTCTATTGGCTATTCCGGGAACGCCGTGGGAGAGGGAAAGCTTTGAATCGATGTCGGATGAATACAGGGAATATCAAAGTCATCTGGCTGAGTTGCCATTAGGGCAATATATTCAAAAGATGTATCGTAATGAGCGCAATGCCCGTGTTGATTGGCGCGGTGTATAAAATTAAAAATGAAATAAAAAAACGCGCATAAAGCGCGTTTTTTTATGAGATTAGAATTAACTCCAAGGGCTGGTTTGATCAATATCACTTGTTTTACTGAAGCCACTGAATAGTGAGCTAAAGTCAAACTTCGGCAGGCTACCACTTGAAATATTGGTAATAGTTTCTTTAATGGTTGGGAGGATTTCAGTAATGCTGATATTCGTAGCCGTATCAGTATTACTAATGCCGGAAATCAATTCGCTAAGATCAGGCAGTTGTAGGGACGAGTTGTTACCGACTAAATTGCCAAGACTATCCGTGAATGCATCCAAACCTAAACCCTCCAAGCTTGGCACGCCAGAACCGAGTGACCCGAGCAGGTCGCCAATTTCAGGAAACTGAACACCATCCAGAAGATCCGAAAATTGACCTTCGCTATCAATCAGCGCAATCACTGGTTTTAGTGCTGTAATCACATTGTTGAGGTCGCTGGATAAGGTGAGCAGTAATGGGTTATTCACAAAATCCAGCACCACTTGTACGCCATTCAAGACATCGTAAAGAGAATTCACGATTTCTGCCTGATCAGCGTCAAGAACGTCACTATTCGCTAATAGATTCAACAGTGGATTGATGCCTTTTAGTACATCCGCGATGGTGTCTGGCACATTACCTGAACCTGCAGAACTGATTGCAGATACCAATGTAGTCACACTACCAACCACTGTTGGTAAAACTTGGGTAAGTTGATCCATATTAATGGATGAGTTACCTGTATCAATCGATGCAAGCAGTGGCATCAGGCTTTGCGTTACAGTTTGCGCAATGGTGCCCGTATCGATATTGCCTGAATTGCTGATTAGACCACTGAGCAAATTGGTAATAGCACCGATATCAAGGTCACTGCTTGCATTGCTCATTAGGTTACTGGCTAACAGATTGACTGAACTGGTATCTAAACTACCTGTTGAGCCACCGATCAATCCGCTGATCAAGTCAACAATTGCACCGATGTCGAGATCACTAGCGGCATTGCCACTGATGAGACCACCGACTAGATTGGCAATTTGACCAATATCTACATCGCCAAGTCCGCCAGAACCACCAATTAAGCCACTAACCAGTTCAGCAATTTGTGCGATATCAATATCACCACCTTGAATGAGACCACTGACGATACCGACGATGGCACCAATGTCTGTTCCACCAAGACCACCAGTACCTCCAATCAGGCCACTCAGCAGTTGAGTGATTTGGGTAAGATCAAGGTCGCCACCTTGCAATAAGTTGCTGGCCAGTTCAGCAATTTTACCGAGGTCTACATTGCTAGTACTGCCACCCATTAATCCGCTGACCAATTTGATAACTGCATTTAAATCCAGGGTTGATGTATTACCCCCCATTAAACTGCCAAGCAGATTGCTGATTGAACCTATATCAAAACTGCCACCATTGGCTTTCGTTAACTGGCTAATTAAACTGTTGATATCTAGTTGAGAAGCATTTGAGCCTGTAAATTGGCTAATTAAATCAGTGAGGGAACTGGAATTTAAACTTTTGCCAGAAAGCAGGCTGTTTAAGAGAGAATCTAGGGAAGGGGTAGAGGGGGTAGAACCTGTAATAGAACCAATAATGCCAGAAAGACTGCCACCCAATAAACCACCAAGTAAACTCGTATTTTGTGTCTCTGTCGTGAGCACTGGACTGAGTTTAGTTTTAATTGAACTAAGAATACTAAAAGCCATAACCGTTCCTTGCGAATTTTTATCTTGTTATATTTGTTGTGTGTTTTAGATAAAACGCTCAATTCTTATTCAATTTCTATACAAGTGTAAATCTAAGTTGGATTAATCATGCTTTGAAAATCCAGTTATCAGCGTCATAGTATTTATTCATAAATAGTTTAGTGATAAATAAGAATGATTTATTTAAAAGCGTCGCTTATCGAAAATTTGTTTTATACGACGAATGACCATAAGCATGACTTAAAACTGGTCATTGAGAGGGGTCTGGCATTTTTTTTCAAATAACTGGTAATTTATGAAAAATTTATCAATACTATCAGCAAAATAATGATGTATTTGAATAAAATGGCAAGAGATTAAAGATGGAATTAGATCGTTTTGATAAGCACATTCTTGAAATTTTGACCCATGAAGATGTCAATCTGAATGAACTCTCGGAGAGAGTAAATTTATCTGTGAGTTCGGTACATCGCAGGATCAAGCATTTGATCGATCATAATATTATCAGTGGCTTGAAGCGCGAGATTAATTATCAAAAATTGGGCTTTAGTCTGCATGTGCTGTTGCAGGTTTCCTTGAGCAAGCATGATAGCGATACTTTTGCCAAATTTTTAGAAGAATTAGAAAATATTCCGGAAGTCATTAATGCTTTCTTGGTGACAGGGCAGTCTGCGGATTTTATTGTCGAAGTTGTGGCACGTGATATGGAAAATTATAGTCAGATTCTATTAAGTAGAATTGGTAAGATTGAGCATGTCGTAGCGCTGCATTCCAGCTTCGTGATTAAGGAATATAATGTCTTTAACTGTAGTGGTCTTTTAAATAAGGTTTAAATTCTTAATTATTATTTTCAGTCAATAAAAAAACGCACCCGAAGGTGCGTTTTGATCTCATAGAGGATTAGGCATCGAGTTGCGCTAAAACTTCATCAGAGAATTCAACGTTGGTATAAACGTTTTGAACATCATCCAAATCTTCAAGCATATCAATCATTTTCATAATTTTTTTCGCTTGGTCGATATCTGTGATTTCAGCTTTGGTAGACGGGCTCATCACCACTTCAGCATTATCAGATTTTAAACCTGCAGCAGCTAAAGCATCTTGTACTGTACCGAAGCTTTCTGGCGTAGTGATGACCAGAATTTCATCTTCATCCACTTCGATGTCTTCCGCGCCCGCTTCAAGTGCCACTTCCATGATTTGATCTTCTAAAGACACATCTTCAAAAGTAATCTCACCACGTTTAGTGAACAGGAAGGACACTGAACCGTTGGTACCGAGGTTACCATCAGTTTTAGTGAAGCAGTGACGTACATCAGGAACCGTACGGTTCAGGTTATCTGTCATGGTTTCAACAATAACCGCAACGCCGCCTACGCCATAACCTTCATAGGTTACTTCTTTCAGATCGTCGTTATCTTCACCACCGGCACCACGCTGAATTGCACGGTTGATTACATCACGTGTCATATTTACAGATAATGCTTTTTCTACAACAGCACGTAGACGAGGATTACTACCCGCATCAGCGCCACCGAGTTTGGCAGCAGTTGTTAATTCACGAATGTATTTGGTAAACAACTTGCCACGACTGGCATCTTGTTTTGCTTTACGATGCTTAATATTGGCCCACTTGGAATGACCCGCCATGCGAAATATGCTCCTTGTAGATTGGCTGTATGCCTATCGAATTGCGCCGATTCTACCATAAGCTCTTTTTTTGAAAAAAGAGTCTGGATTTGAGATTTAATGATAATGCCAAAAAAATAGACAATAAAATAGAAAGGCAAAGTAATAAATGTAAATAAAAACTTAAGAAAATGTTTGCTGAGAAAATGCCTAAATAATAAAAGGGCAGGTGAAACATTATTCTCAAGCCCTTTTATGGAAAGTTTATTCCGGGATAATGATATCCAGACCAACATTCTCTTTATAGAGCTGCTTGATTAAAGCCAGATCATGCGCGAGATCAGTCGGGTAGATTTTGCCAAAAATCCCGCCTTGCTTGGTCTTGGAATTGGCGTACATAAGCACAATTGGCACATTGGCAGCTTTGGCAATATGCCAGAAACCGGTACGGATCGGTTTACGCGCTTCACCATTTTTGGCACGGGTGGCTTCAGGTGCGATCACCAGATTGAATTTTTCATTATTCTGAAAATGTTCAACCATTACGCTGACAATATCTTTATTGGCTTTACGGTCGACCGCGATACCACCCATGGCTTCCAGAATTAGTTTCATTGGGCCTTTGAACAGTTCTTTCTTGATCAGGGTATGAATTTTGATGTCATACATTTTAAAGAGTGCCAAAGATAGAACTGCATCCATCATGGATGTATGTTCAAATCCGACAATGACCTGTTTATCTTCGAGTACATCGGGTTCGACATGATATTGCCAACCGGCAAGTTTAAATGCAGATTCGCCAATAAATTTGTTTAGCATAAGTAGAAAGAAATAAGAGCTAACGGTATGAACTGCATAATTTCTTCCTGTTCTTATTCACAGTCAATAGGCTTTATTTCAAATTCATTAATAATATGAAAAATCCAAGATCAAAAAAGTATATTCAATAGTTTTTTAAGACCTGAAAGATATCAATAAATACTTAATAATCCTTAGGAAATATCATCTTATATAAAATAAGTCTTAAAATGATGAAAAAATGACTATCCAGCACAAATTTTAGTTATTAGACTTTTGTCGAAGAAAAGAAGAAATTGTGTCTTTTCTATTTTCTGGTCATTTTCTCTCTGAGATTGAAACCTATGACGTATATTACAGCTTTCATGTTCTCAATGCTTCTTTTAGCACTGGTTATTGTATGGTCTTTAATCGAAATCTATATGGATTTGCGTAAAGACGAGAAATTGGAATCAGAATTTTAGTCTTTATAGATTTTTAAAGAATATCTCCTGTGATTATATTTTCATATATAATAGTTGGTATTTTTATTGATTATGCTCTGTACACGACAAATTTCATAGGATCCTTGTCCTATCAGGCTTTTTCTTTCTT
>ERZ1023241.226-NODE-226-length-13443-cov-23.860621_pt1 | contig 13443 bp, 11 predicted proteins | sample MGYA00380455_ERZ1023241 | MGnify/ENA primary metagenome ERZ1023241 (study PRJEB33173, sample SAMEA4830304) | metagenome | study: EMG produced TPA metagenomics assembly of the PRJEB25223 data set...
CATGTTCCATAAAATAAGTCTCTTAAGGTGTAAACTTATTTCAGGACGGGACATCCTACTATAGAAAAAAGCCCAGCTAAAAATCTACTTGAAAAAAATATTTTGATCTATTTCATTGCTACACGTCATTGAAACTATTTTCAGCGTAGTTTTGAATATCAGAATAATACTAGTGAAATCAATAAAATGTGATGTTCATATATAAAGTATTGAATACAGCGTTTTTATTTTAAATTTTACTTCAGGCATTTTTCATAGCATCTGAATCGCAGAACCAATATTTTTTATAAAAATTGCAAAAAACAGACTTGAAAAAATACCGCCGATCACTATTTTATGCTGCATAAGAAGCTGATAAAGATTCGCAGGCGAATTGCTAAAAACGGTTCATCCAAAAAATAAAAACCGACGATTCGAGTGATGATGAAATCGTCGGTCAAAGATTTGTGTATAATGAAAATTTTGGCTGCTATTCAAAATTTTCTAAAACACTGGACTTATTGCTTTAGCAAAGAGAACGAAAATTTGTGGATGCCAGTCCAAATTTCCGAACCTTGTACCCTATATAACGTCAGCATCTCGCTTTAGGTTGACAATAAAATGAAAAAAAAATTAATTTTTTTTATACTAGTTGATTAATCGTCCTTGAGTCCTACTAATGGTGCCTCTAACTCGCTATTTTCTCTGGTTTTTCTTCCTATGCTTTATTTTTACCTGCATTTGCGGGGTCGTGGCGGCGTTAATGCCGACTGGCATGGGCGCAGTATTAACCATTGTGCCTTATCTGGTGGCGATGATCTGGGTACTGTTTAATTTTTTAAAAAAGGAACAACGGGCGCCAACCCAAGCAGAACGTAAAAAATTCACCTTAGGATTCAGCCTGATTTACTGGGGCTATAACCTGGCATTTTTAATTCTAGGGATTGCCATTGCGACACGATCCAATCCAAATGCCTGGCAGGACTTTTTACTGTACCTGCAACAGCCACAATTTATGAGCATTGTCGTGATCATGTTCCTGCTCATCGCGATTCCGCTTTATCTGCTGACCTACTGGTTTTATGGCAAACAGGCACAGCGTATGGCAGCAAAAATGTTTGGCTAAGATTTCGACTCTTTATATCAAAATTGTTGAGATTAACTTCAAAAAGTTAAATCAGGCTGATAGGAAATCAGAAATGTTCTGTATAGACTGATAACAATTCCTCATTTATCGATCCAGCCTACTTCATCTAACATTCTGATGTATAAGTGACGTATAATTTGAGCAATACAATAATAATGGCACAGAATAACCATGTATAAACCTGTAGTCCTCATGACAGGCGCCAGCGGTTTTATTGGCAGCCATCTGGTGAAATTTTTACTGGCTCGTGATTATGCCGTGATCGGCCTGACCCGGCAGAAAAAATTGCGAGAAGAGCATCCTGATTTTCACTGGATTAATAATCTGGAAGAATTGAAAAATCATCAGATTGACTATGTGATTAATCTGGCTGGTGAAAGTATCGGTCAGGGTCGCTGGACAGCCGCCCGCAAAAAGAAATTGCTGGACAGTCGGCTAAATACCACCAGGCAGTTATATGACTATCTGGAGAAAAATCAGATCAAACCCAAACGTATTATTTCGACTTCAGCGATCGGCTACTACGGAATCGATCCGCAAGAATGCTGGGAGACGGTGTGTACTGAACAAAGTCCACCACAATCCATTTTTATGTCAGAACTGTGTGAGAAATGGGAAAAACTGGCCTTGTCCTATACCGGGCAGGACACCAAAATTGTTCGCTTTGCTGTGGTGTTTGGTCAAGGTGGTGGGATTCTTCCGCAGATGTTATTGCCGATTAAATTGAATATATTTGGCCGGATTGGCCATGGGCGCCAGCCGGTGACCTGGGTACATCTACAGGATGTCATGCGGGCGATCGAATTTCTGATGCAGCAGCCGACCCAGCAACAGGTGTTTAATGTGGTTGCTCCGGAAAAAGTCAGTCAGGCGCAATTTGTCCGGATCGCAGCACAGGTGCTGAAGCGTAAACCTTTATTGCCGTTATCAGCTTGCAGTATGAAAATGATGCTGGGTGAACAGTCACAACTGATTCTGAATGGTCAATATGTTCAGCCCAAAGCCTTGCAGGAAGCCGGATTTGAATTTAATTATCCGACCCTGAAAGAAGCGCTAATTGATATTTTAAACCATTAAAGAATGCAGCTGTAAGCGCTGTATCGGACTATAAGGCTGTGGATCTACGATGGTCGGTTGTTCCAGAATTAACTGAGACAGCAATTTTCCAGAAGCAGCACCCATACATAAGCCATTACGGAACTGGCCAAAATTGGTCCAGAGATTGTTCAGATGCGGAATTTTGCCGATATAAGGAATGCCATCAGGGGAGCTTGGTCGTAGACCAGCCCACTGTTTCACAATTGGGAAATCAGCCAGTTCTGGCACCATCTCCAGACAGGCTTCCAAAATATCCTGACGGATTTCAGCAGAAGGCGAAGTATCAAAACCGACCTGACACATGCTGGAACCACACAGCACATGACCATCACGACGTGGAATCAGATACATGACCTTGTTCATGCACATGGTTGGTAGCCAGTTTTCTGGCGTTTTAAAGAGCAACATCTGGCCTTGAACCGGATGAACCGGAATGTCCAGACCGAGCTGTTCAGACCAGCGTGCAGACCATGCACCGGTGGCAATGACGAACTGATCTGCTTTAAAGCTCAGGCCATTTTTAGTGGAAACACTGTGTACATGATCTTGCTGGATATTTAGCTGACTAATATTGCAATGCTCTTGCCAAGTGACACGCGGATGCTGTTTAAGGTAAGCAATAATGGACTGTAACAGTCGCGGATTGCGGATATTGGAAAGTTCTGGAAAATAGATCGCCTGTTTAAATTTCGGATCTACTTTGGAATTGATTTGCTGGATTTGAGGCTGATTCAGATATTCGGCATGTTGCTGTGGATCCTGATATTGCTCGGCATAGCGCAGTCCGATTTCAAAATCCGTTTCATCAAAAATCAGCATACCGGTTTCATGGATCTGGAAATCAATCCTGGTAATCGGTTGCAGTTTCTGGTTCCAGGCTTGATACAAGGGTTTGGCATGGCGGGCGAGGGCATTAACGGCATCGGGATAACGCCAAGGATACATCGGGGAGAGGATGCCGCCTCCGGCCCAAGAGGCTGCCTGTCCAGCCGCTTGTTGATCAAAAATCGTAATGGAACATCCCTGTTCAAGCAATTCCAGAGCTGACATCAAGCCGGTAATGCCTGCTCCGATAATGGCGATATGCATTGCGCCAAGGTCCTTCTATTTTATTTCATGTCTTTCAGTTTGAGCGCCGCTTCTTCCGCGAAGTAAGTCCAGATACCATCTGCGCCGGCACGACGGCAGCACATCAGGGACTCTAGAATTACACTATCAGATAACCAGCCATTCTGAATTGCAGCAGCCAGCATGGCATATTCACCACTAACCTGATAAATAAAGGTGGGTATACCGAAGGTATCTTTGACTTCACGAACCACATCCAGATACGGCATTCCCGGTTTAACAATCACCATATCTGCACCTTCTTGGATATCCAGTGCAATTTCATGCAATGCTTCGGCACGGTTAGCGAAATCCATTTGGTAATTGTATTTATTACCGCCTTTTAGGTTGCTGGCAGAACCAACCGCATCACGGAATGGGCCATAGAAGCTAGATGCATATTTGGCTGAATAGGCCATAATAGAGGTATAGATATGGCCATTCTGTTCAAAGGCCTGACGAATTGCACCGATGCGGCCATCCATCATGTCACTTGGCGCGACAATATCAGCTCCGGCTTCTGCATGGCTTAAAGTCTGCTTGATCAGCGCTTCAACCGTTTCATCATTCAGGACATAACCGGTTTCATCAATGATGCCGTCTTGGCCATGCGTGGTATAAGGATCTAGCGCGCCGTCGGTGATCAGCACCATTTCCGGTAATTCTTTTTTCAGCAGACGAACGGTCTTCTGTACCAGACCATCTTCATGCCAAGCCGCTTCTGCAGTCAGGCTTTTATCTTCTTGGGGTGTAACCGGGAACAGCGCCAGCTTATTGACACCTAGTTCGAGCAAACGTTCTGATTTTTTTAACAACAAGTCAGCAGACAAACGCTGCACATTTGGCATACTTGGAATGTCTTGGGTCTGATTTTGTCCCGAAAGCACAAATACTGGATAAATCAAGTGATCAGCACTGAGATGGGTTTCACGTACCATAGAACGTAAATGCTCATTTTTACGAATACGACGCATGCGAGTTGCAGGAAACGCGGGACGATTGAACGTATAGGTCATAAAAATCTCAGTAATCAGTATTAAACTAGGCCACTATTGTAACCCTATCTGAATTTTTTGGGCATAAATTAGCGGTTTTTTATTGTTGTAGCTTCGGGCAGACTTATGACTAAGACAGAAAGAAATTGGACAGGTAATATACATTTAGGTGCAAAAGTGGATATTGAAGTGGTCTTAAACCAGTTGGTACACGCTTTTAATACCTCTCCTTTTTTTAAGCATAATGGCATGACCATGCGGGTAGTCGATGGTCAGATCGAAGCATATGTTGAAATGCAGGATTTCATGATTGGAAATGTGGCATTTCAGATTCTGCATGGTGGTCTTGCAGCGACCATACTCGACAGTATTGGCGGAATTGTGGCGATGGGTGAGCTGTATAAGAAAGCTGAACCGGAAACTATTGCCGATACGATTAAAAAGGTATCACGTCTGGCGACGGTAGATATGCGCGTGGATTATCTGGCGCCCGGTCGTGGCAAATATTTTATTGCCCGTGCAGAAACCTTACGTTTGGGGCGTAAGGGTTGCACCATGCGCATGACCATGGTCAATGATGATGACAAGCCGATTGCCACAGCGATTGCTTCATATGCCTATTAATTAAGTTTATCTCCTCGATCCTGGCTTACTCTGAGCCCGAACTAAGCCCTTACTCCTGGAATAGGGGCTTAGCTTTTTAAACTTCCGAGTAATATTTTTTTGCATATTTTCTAATTTTTATTATTAGAATGCATGAAAATTAAATTAATACGGCTTTCTCATTTTACCCATTGATCAATAAACGGGATATGAATCTATTATACATTCATGTCAGTGCTGGTCAGTGTGGCTGCGTGACCAAGTCTGTTGGATTTAGGAAAAAATCAATGACAGATGTACAAGACACCCTGCCAGAAAACGCATCTGATGCAACTTCGGATCAAGCTTTAAAAAATAAACGTAAAAAAGCCCTGAGTATCATTGCTATCTTTATAGTGATTGCACTGGTGTTGTTTCTGGTTTGGAAATTCTTTCTGAACAATTCAGTCAGTACTGAAAATGCCTATGTGGGTGCTGAAACGGCTTCTATTACGTCTATGGTCAGTGGTCAGGTCGCTGAAGTACTGGTTCATGATACCCAAGCGGTCAAACAGGGCGATATCCTGGCCAAAATCGATGACCGTGATGCCAAAATTGCAGTGGCTCAGGCACGTGCAGAACTGACCAAAGCCAAGCGCCAGTACAAACAGACTGCGGCCAATAGTGGGGCTTTAAGCTCACAGATTGTTGTTAGTGATGATGCGATTCGCAGTGCCGAAGCTCAGCTGGCTCAGGCTCAGGCAGCCTTACATAAAGCACAAGATGAATATACGCGTCGTGAAAAACTCAGTGCGAGCGGTGCAGTGTCTAAAGAAGAACTCAGTACAGCACAATCTGCATTGGATACGGCCAAAGCTGGCGTAGCTTCTGCTGAAGCGGGTCTGGCACAAGCAAGATCCAGCCAGAAAGCCGCACAAAGCAATTTAGCGGCGAATGAAGCCTTGATTCAAGGCGCGAATGAAAATTCGACTCCTGATGTACTTGTGGCTGAAGCCAAACTGAAACAGGCCGAGCTAGACTTAGAACGTACTGTAATTAAAGCACCTTTTGATGGAGTGGTTTCACGCCGTTCAATTCAGGTGGGTCAACGTGTTGCGCCAGGTACAATGCTGATGATGGTCGTACCAGTAGATCAGCTCTATGTTGATGCCAATTTCAAAGAAAGCCAGCTGGAAAAAGTCCGTGTCGGGCAGAAAGCTGAACTGACGTCTGATCTGTATGGTAAATCGGTGAAATATCACGGCACTGTGGTTGGCTTCTCTGGCGGTACAGGTTCAGCTTTTGCTCTGATTCCGGCTCAGAATGCAACGGGTAACTGGATCAAAGTGGTACAGCGTTTGCCAGTGCGTATTCAGCTGGATCCGAAAGAGCTGGCTGAGCATCCGCTACGTGTGGGTCTGTCGATGGAAGCTGAAATCCACTTCAAGAAGTAATTCCCGATGAATAAATATGTTCCATATGGGAATCTGACTGGCGGCAAGCTGATGCTGGCGGCCTTTGTGCTGGCATTGGCCAATTTCATGGTCGTGCTGGACATGACCATTGCCAATGTCTCGGTGCCGCATATTACCGGTAGTCTGGCAGTGTCCAGCTCGCAAGGTACTTGGGTTATTACTTCTTATGCAGTCGCAGAAGCGATCTGTGTACCTTTGACAGGATGGCTGGCGGGTCGCTTTGGTAGCGTGCGCCTGTTTGGTGTCTGCTTGCTGGGTTTTACCATTTTTTCGATTCTATGCGGGATTTCTACCAGTCTGGAAATGCTGGTGTTTTGCCGGATCGGGCAGGGGTTGTTCGGTGGCCCAATCATGCCGCTAAGCCAGACTTTATTACTGCGAATTTTCCCACCTGAAAAACAATCCCAAGCGATGGGGATGTGGGCGATGACCACCGTTGTCGGTCCAATTCTCGGTCCAATTCTCGGCGGTACGATTAGTGATAACCTGTCTTGGCACTGGATTTTCTTTATTAATATCCCGGTGGGTTTGTTCTGCGGTCTGGCTGCATTGAAGCTATTAAAACCAGCAGAAACTGAAACCAATGCTTTGAAGATTGATAAAGGTGGTTTATTCCTGCTGATTCTGTGGATTGGTGCGCTGCAGTTGATGCTGGATCTTGGTCATGAACATGACTGGTTTAGCAGCTCCTTTATCAGCACATTGGCGGTGCTTGCCATAGTTGGTTTAATCATCTTTACCATCTGGGAACTGACCGAGCGGCATCCGATCGTAGATATCCGGATCTTCCGATATCGCGGGTTTACCTTTGCTGTGCTGTCATTGGCCTTTGCCTTCGGTGCCTTCTTTTCCAGTATTGTACTGATTCCACAGTGGGTGCAAATTAATCTGGGTTATACGGCCACTTGGGCAGGTTATTTAACCGCAACCATGGGTTTTGGTAGCCTGTTGATGTCACCGATTGTGGCGAAGATGGCGACCAAATATGATCAGCGCATTCTGGCCAGTTTCGGTTTGACCTTGCTCGCCGTTGTGACTTTGATGCGGGCATTCTGGACTACGGATGCTGATTTTATGGCATTGGCCTGGCCACAGATTCTGCAAGGTTTTGCGGTGCCATTCTTCTTCATTCCACTCTCCAATATGGCATTGGCCTCAGTCCAGCCTCAGGAAATGGCTTCAGCGGCTGGTTTGATGAACTTTCTGCGGACCATGGCCGGGGCGATCGGAGCTTCAATTGCAGTCACGATCTGGGATGATCATAGTAAAGTGGCCCGCAGTGAGCTGGTCGGTAAACTGAATGTCGAAGAAACTCAGAATACCTTAATGGCACAGGGCATGAGTTCGGACAGTGCCTTGGGTTATATTTCCAGTCTGGTGGATAAAGAAGCATTAACGCTGTCTGCTAATCACCTATTTTTGATTTTGGCGATGGTTTTTATTTTTGCTGCTTTAATCGTCTGGTTGGCACCACGACCCAAAGCGGGTGTGGGTGGAATGCCATCACATTAATATTTTCCAACATAAAAAACCGCTAACTCCAACATAAAAAACCGCTAACTATTTAGCGGTTTTTTTCGATCTTATAAATCTGATTTGGCCCGTTTCAAAGCATTTTGCCATTTGGCTAAATGTGCTTCACGTTTATCATTCTGCATTTTTGGTTCAAAGGCTCGGTCTAACTGCCAGGACTGAGAGATTTCATCAAGGCTGGAAAATACGCCAGATTTTAAACCAGCCATCGCTGCTGCACCCCAAGCGGTGGATTCCAGCATTTTTGGACGCATGACAGGAACATTTAGCAGGTCAGCCTGGAACTGCATCAGCATATCATTACAGCTGGCGCCACCATCGACGCGTAGTTCTTTTAAAGGATGGGCAATATCCGATTGCATCGCAGTCAATACATCGGAGACCTGAAAGGCAATCGATTCCAGCGCGGCGCGGGCAATATGGGCCTTATTGGTTCCTCGTGACATGCCACAAAGCAGGGCACGGGCTTCACTATCCCAATGCGGTGCACCCAATCCGGTAAAAGCAGGAACTAAGACCACGCCGTCAGTATCTTCAACTTTACAGGCCAACTTCTCTATATCACTACTTTTTTGAATGATGCCAAGCCCATCACGTAGCCATTGCACCACTGCACCGGCCATAAAAACACTACCTTCTAAGGCATAACTGGTCTGTTCCTGTGCCTGCCAGGCGAGGGTAGAAAGCAATTTATTCTGGCTGAGCTGAATGTCATGGCCGGTATTAAATAGCATAAAACAGCCAGTGCCATAGGTATTTTTTGCCATACCGGGTTCGAAACAAGACTGGCCAAACAAGGCAGATTGCTGATCACCCAGAATGCCGGTAATGGGAATGGTGGCTCCTAACAAACCCGGTGCTGTATCTGCAATATGACAATCGGAACTGATGATTCGTGGCAGGACTGAAGCAGGGATATTAAATAGGTCTAGTAGTTCCTCATCCCAGCGTTGAGTATGCAGATTCATCAACATGGTACGGGACGCATTACTGGCTTCGATGATATGCTCGGCACCTTGAGTCAGGTTCCAGATCAGCCAGCTATCAATAGTGCCAAAAGCGACATGACCTTGTTCTGCAAGTTCACGTAAGCCATCCACATGTTCCAATAACCAGACCAGCTTGCCAGCACTGAAATAAGGATCAATCCGTAGCCCGGTTTTTTGTTGTACCTGATCCATCTGGCCTTGCTGTATCAGCTGATTACACCAGTCTGTTGCACGACGATCCTGCCAGATAATCGCTGGTGCAAGAGGCTTCCCATTACGACAATCCCATACCACAGTCGTTTCACGCTGGTTGGTCAGGCCAATCGCTTTAATATCTTTGGCCAGAATCCGGGCAGTGGCTAATGCCTGTTGAACTACTGCAATCTGCGAGCTCCAGATTTCCTGTGCATCCTGTTCGACCCAGCCGGAATGTGGGGTCTGGATATGGGTTTCGCGTTGAGCTGTTGCCTGAATCTGTCCGTGTTCATTAAAGATGATTGCACGGCTAGATGTCGTTCCCTGGTCGAGTGCCAATAAATAGCTCATAATTTTTTTAAATGCTGACTTGAATTATGAAATATTAGCGCAATTATGTAATCAGGCGCATTCAAAAGTGTATTTGTGTAGAAAATGCATCGTATTTTTTGCCAGTTATGCTATGATGAGCTTGTACTTTGGGGATGTTCTTGGCTTCGACGCCGATGATGAAACTCATAGATGCATGCCGAGAGCGCATTTTCTCTCGTAAATAAAATTTGCATTTAAATAGTCGCAAACGACGAAACTTACGCTCTAGCAGCCTAAGGGCTGCTTGTCCGCATCTCTGAATACTTGTGGTTAGAGATCCCGACTGAAGCGAACGCACACAAGTCCGTATAGAGTCAAGCCTCGGGGCTTTATACCAAATCTAGAGGATCGCACCTTGAATCCTGTTCGTCGGGTCTCTTGGTGTTAAAACAATAGACGATATCTAAGCATGTAGTATTCTCGAGCGTAGTGTTGGCGGACGCGGGTTCAACTCCCGCCATCTCCACCAAAATTCTTGTTATAAATCAGCCACTTATATTAAGTGGCTTTTTTATTGCCACATATTTGCCACATTTTTCATTCCAAGAGCTTTTGATTTCGAAGTTTTTAGGCTGTACGTGCTACGCTGAGTTTCGCAATTTCCTGCTTATTTTTATCCCCATGCAACCACTTAGTGTAGCGCTTGATAAGCATTTGTAGGCTATGCCCAAGCTGATCGGCTACAAACATTGGATTGACGCCATCCATGAGCAACATCGTTGCATACGTGTGCCGTGCATTGTAAGCAGGGCGGTGACGTATAGAACACGCTTTCATTGCTTCTACAAGACGCTCCCGAGGTGGTTTTTCATTAAAAAACGGTTCTTTAGTCTTTGGACAAAGCATTACATAATCTGTTTGGTAGCCTTGATCCTTTTTAAATTGAAGCAAAGCTTTCAAAGCCAGAATTGATCGTTCATTCAGATATACTTCTCGAGAAGTATGTGTTTTTGTTACCTTCTTTTCTAAACCACGTACACGGCTTTTGTTAACTTTGAATGTGCCGTTGAACCAGTCAATATCACTTTCTCTGAGAGCAATCATTTCTGAAGGTCTACAGCCTGTCCAGAACGCAAACTCAAAATACCAACGGTAGAATGTGTCCTCATCATGCAAGCTTTTGTCGAGCCAAGCTAGTAAGGCTTCCATCTCCTTGCGTGTGAAGGGGTCAGGTGTTTCCACCTGAACCTTACGATTCTTAATTTTATTCATAGGGTTTGCAGAAATCTGATTATGCTTAACAGCCAACTCGAAAACTCCACGTAAAGGCGTGGCGCAATTATTAAATGTTTTCGCTGTTTGAAAATTACGATCGATAATGACTTCCTCAATATCTTCAGTCGTGATATTGGCTATTGGTGTTAATGCAAAATAAGGCATCCAATGACATTCTAAAATTTTGCGATAGCCATTTTTTGAATCTTTATTGGCAATCGAAAACTTTAAAAATTTTTGTGCAACATTTTGAAATAAGACTTGCTGACCATCCATTGATTCAGTTTCTGTAACATCAAGGCCTTTTGCTTGTGCTATATCATTCTCAGTTAAAATCCCCCATTTGGCTTTATTTATGAGGTCACTTCTAATTTTAGCGGCTGTACGGATACCTTCCGCAGTCGGCGGGTGTGGGAGTGTAATGTAGTAGCGCTGCTTTTTAGAGGTGAAGTTGATTTCAAGTGCATTCTCCCTAATTCTAACGCCGGTTGGTAACGTTTTTGAGTTTGTTCTGTCAACCATTGGTTATAACCTCTAAGTGAGTAGTAAATATTTCCATCTTGTTTTGTCCAAACTAAATCTTGTGGCCAATTTTTTCGCCGATGTGTCAGTTTTTGTTCTTCAATGCCTGTAAGCTTTGAGAACACTGAAGCATCTACCCAATCGATAGCTGTAAGCCCTAGTTCTAAAAGAACATCTAAAATTTCGTTTTGCATAAAATTACTTAGCCAATTGAGCTGATCTAAAAATTATTCACGGCTAGGCATAAATTTCCCTAGTCATAAATCGTCATGTGGAAAACTTAGCACATGACATTTTTTAAAAACTCGTTTCGTTTAAAACTTCAAAAAAATGGTTATTCAAAAAAATTATGAAATAAAAAAATCATATTTATGCTTAATGAATTAATGATTTAATCCCATTTGTTAGGTACAAAATTTGGTACTTAAATCCTCAATATCATGAGTTAAGTACCAGATTTGGTATCTTAAAAATCAGCTCGAAAAATGATTTATAATTTATTTTTTTAACAAGGGTTGGAGCACATCTAAAAGACTCTCACCATTTTTACGATCAATTATTTTTGCAGACATGCCTAATTTTTGCGGCCCATCTACATCAGCAATTTGAGTATCACCAATGAAAAAAACTTCATTTGGTTGACAGTTCATTTGAGTTAAAAATGTTGGTAGATTAAAGGATCTGGCTTATTTGCACCGACCTGAAAGCTCCATGCATAAGTATCTAAAGGTGGAAGTAGGTGCTGTGCTCGTTCACCATAAGGCGTTGCTGCATTGGAGCAGACTGCCAATTTGTAGCCTAGCTTTTTAAGCTCAAGCAGCATTGGTATAGAATCATCAAAAGCACGCATATACTTTAAATCATGTTGAAGATCGTTGTTCATTTCAGCTAACAAGGGAGCGGGTAGTTGATAACCGAAATAAGAAGCGATTGTCTCAAAATTGCCATCTAGCGACATGATCATCGCAGCATCATTTGGTTGTGGTTTTCGCCCTTGTTGTTTAAGCCATTTCATCATTTTTTTATAAGGTGATTGACTATTTTTAATTTCAATTAGCGTTCCAAAAACATCAAAGGCTACTGCTTTATAAGGTCGTTTACTCACTATTCTTATCTCATTAAAAGTTTAAGCATATGGTCTAGCGTTTTATATCAACTCTTTTATTCATCAAAATTTAAGTCAGAATCATTTAAAGAGGAGGGCGAACTGAACTTTCCTGCTTTATTTGATTAACTTAAATTCAAACCTATCTGTTCAGGTGAATGCCAAAGCATTTTTAAGTGTCCTAGTTGGTCTCTGAGATGAGCGGCTTTACGGATGATATATTTTTTTTGTTTCAGCCATTCATCTAGGCGCGCATCGTCATAATGGATGTCTATCTTCAGTTGTAAAAGCTGGTTATATAAGCCACGCTTTTTCAGATGACATGGCTTCTAGAATAGATGGTGGAGCCATGGGCTCTAATGGATGTAGCAACCCACCTTCAGCCTGACAAGACTTGGTCTTTGCTTGTTGAGAAGAAGCAGACACTCCACTAACGGTTAGCCCTTTTTTCATTAACTTTGATAATGGCAGAGTTGGAGATTCAGCCTGATTGTGATCTTCAGTTTCAGCATTTGCAGGTTCAGTAGATTCTTTCAATAGCTCGCTGATTTTTCGGTAATTAATGCTATAAAAGTTGGTTTGAATCCATTTATTTTGAGATAGCTTTTTGACAACCAAAATGCCCACTTTCTTTAGCTTGGAAACTATACGTTTGATCGTGGAGGGACTGTATGTACCTAAGGTCTTAGCCCATTGCTCATAGCTGTGATAAAAGTACTTCTGTTGCTGAATTACTTGAGCTTCACCACTTTGCAGGCAGTAATGAAGCTTTTGAAGGAAGATCGCTGATGGCACCCCATACGCTTGGGCAAGCGTAGGAGATGCAATAAGAGGGTAGTCGCCTTGGACTAGTAGTTTTGTTTTTTTTAGTCATGAGAATACTCACTTAAGGCTTAGTAAGTGGTATTAGACGATTTGGGGTGCGGACGTTGCTGAGTTCGGCGTAGCCAATCTTCAGGATACTCCTGACTATAAGATTCATAATGCTGACCAGACCAATATTCTTGGTTGAGTTCATCATAAAATTGGTTTTGAGGGCATGCTAGATGCTGCTGTTCAGCTTGTAAGTCTTGCGGGCGAATTCAAACATGAGGTGCGACAGTTTCAAAAGCCTTATGATAATCAACAA
>ERZ1023241.232-NODE-232-length-13000-cov-5.429896_pt1 | contig 13000 bp, 12 predicted proteins | sample MGYA00380455_ERZ1023241 | MGnify/ENA primary metagenome ERZ1023241 (study PRJEB33173, sample SAMEA4830304) | metagenome | study: EMG produced TPA metagenomics assembly of the PRJEB25223 data set...
AAAACCAGGTCTTAAAAAAGCACGTCGTTCTCCACAATTCTCAAAACGTTAATATCGTTGTTATATCAACGTTTACAGCACTTCTCGAATTTATTCGAGAGGTGCTTTTTTATGTGTTTATAGCATGAATAATACCCCGTTAATACCTCCAAGTATCAGTCACTAGTTAATTCTTGAATCTAAGTATGCAATTTTTTCAAAATTCTTAAAGTTGTTATTATCATTTCTATAGCTATCCTTTGATGATGCTATATATATTTTTAGATACTGTTTGAGTGTAGGAACAAAGAACTCTGCACCATCAATATGCAGTTCTTGTAGTTCAGAAAATTGTATATCAGCGAATTCGGGTAATGTATCAATGCAACCAAATTCTATAGATATATCACCATTTGAGTACTCATGCTCATGGTGATCAATGAGAAAGAAGGTCATTTGATTCATTACAGCATTAATCTACTCAAAGTTATATATTCTATCTTCATCAGGAGCTTCCCATCCACGGGGATCACTTGGCAGCCACTCTCTATTACTTACTAATTCTAATCCTAAAGAACCTATTAAGGTAGATTTTATATCAATAGCATTTAATGAACGGCAAATGTTGATAAATTTATCAAATAGTATGTTGTCCATATAATCTCCCCTTAAAAATTGACATATCTATTAAATTTATCTGCCAATTTCTCTCTCGATGATTGTGTAATGTGTGTATAAATGTCCATTGTCGTCTTTATATCACTATGACCTAATCTAACTTGTACTTCTTTGAGGGTTGCACCTGATTCGAATAATAACGAAGCATGGGTATGTCTGAAGCCATGTACGTGTATCTTATGAAGATTTGAATAATGTTTAAAGAATGCCACTAATTTGTCATTAGGCGTCGATACATGCATGTACTTCATTTGATTTAGTCTAGTATGGTAAGTTGAAAAAATAGGTTGTTCTTTATCGCTAGCGACTGAAAATCCATATTCTTCATATTGTAGTTTTTGTTCTTCTTTCCACTGTATAATTTTAATAAATTAATAAGAGAAGAAATGATTTCAATTAAATTTTGTTGAATTAAATTTTTTAGTAATGGTAAATCATTATCTTCAATTTTTATCGAAGGATAGCCATTAAAATCTTTTGAATTGATATAATATGATATTATTTTATTTAATATATATTCCATTGTTAACCTCACAATAATTAGTGTTATTATATTGTATAATAACACTTATAATAATAGTTAGAAAAGGAGGATATTTGTATTTAATTTATACAAATATATAGAATATGGCGAATATATTTCCTATAAATAAAGTTAAAGAGCAAGCTAGCAAAATAAAAACAGATTCTATTCTTGATTCTATAAAAATAATTGAAAAATGGCATAATCATTACTATGAAGGAAGTCTTAAGTCAGATAAAGAAACTACTATTGAACAAAGCTATAATAATGATTTTTTTATTAATATATTGGGTTATAAAACCAAACCTAATAATGAGTGGACGTTTAAACCTCAACCATCAACTATAATAGGACAACATCCAGATGCTATACTTTCTAATTCAGATGATAATAATGTATTTGCTGTAATTGAATTTAAAGGTGCGAACATACCATTAGATAGACCGCAACGTAGAGCTGGTAATTTAAGTCCTGTGCAACAAGCTTTTAAATATAAACCCTTATATAGGCAATGTCCATTTGTAATAGTTAGTAACTTTTGGGAATTCAGGATATATCAAGATAATCAACTTGATTATGAGTATTGGACTTTAGATGATTTAATTGATCCTAAAGATGATTATATTAACTTTAAATCATGGTATTATTTACTGTGTGAAAAAAACTTTATTGGAAAAGATGGAAAAAGCAACACTGAGAATCTTATTACAGAAGTAAGAGTTGAGCAAGAAAAAATATCTAAAATATTCTATAAAGAATATAGAGATTCTAGACTAGACTTATTGAGAGATATGTATAAAAAGAATATTGAAGTCAGAGAAAATATAGATTTTGGAATTTCTAAAGCACAGAAAATCATTGATAGGATAGTTTTTATTTGTTTCGCAGAAGATAGAGGGTTAATTCCAGATAATAAGTTACACGAAGTTATAGATTACGCAAAAAATAACCCCTATAGTGATATTTGGGAAACTTTAAAAGGTTTTTTTAATGCAATAGATATTGGAAGTAATAAGTTAGAAATTCCAAATGGTTATAACGGTGGTTTGTTCAAAGTGGACGAAGATTTGAACAATCTCAAAATATCAGATGAAGCATTATTGAATGTAGCGAAGTTATCTAAATATGATTTCGATCAAGATTTGAGTGTAACAATTTTAGGTCATATTTTTGAACAGTCCATAAGTGACTTAGAAGAAATAAAATCGAAAGTAAATCACGATGAAAAGAATAGTAATTCTAAAAGAAAAAAAGAAGGTATTTTTTATACTCCGGATTATATTGTGAAATTTATAGTGGACAATTCTTTAGGGAATTATTTACGAGAAAAAGAAGAAAGTATTAAAGTTGAATTTGGTTTAAAAGAAAGTATTTTAGATAAAAATTATGAAAAAAGAGAAAGAGAAGCCTATTTAAAATATCAAGATTTTTTACAAAATATTAAAGTATTAGATCCTGCATGTGGTTCGGGTGCATTTTTAGTTTATGTTTTCGATTATCTATTAGCTGAAAATAAGAGAGTTGGAGATATATTATTTGGGAGTTTGTTTAGTACTGAAGAATATGTAAAAGATATATTGAGAAATAATATATTTGGAGTAGATTTAAATGAAGAATCAGTAGAAATAACTAAGTTATCGTTATGGTTAAAAACAGCACAAAAAGGAAAAAAGCTTACATCTTTAGATAAAAACATTAAATGTGGTAATAGTTTAATAGAAGATTCATTGGTAGCAGACTCAAAATCTTTCAATTGGAATGATTCTTTTGAAGAAATTATGAATAATGGCGGTTTTGATGTAATTGTTGGTAATCCTCCTTATGTTGCAACTAAACAAATACCAGTAACTGAAAGAGAATATTATTGGAAAGAATATAAAGATATATTGATTTCAGAAATGGATCTTTATGAAATATTTACTTATAAGTCTGTAAAGGATTTATTAAAACCAAGTGGATATCTAGGTTTTATTACCCCAAATTCTTATTATACAAATGCTAGTTTCAAATTATTCAGGAATTATCTATTAAATAAAACTAGTATACAAATGATTGTAGACTTTCCGTACCGATTTTATCCTTTTGAAGATGTAAATAAAGAAACAACTATTATTACTTTGAAAAAAGTTATTACAAATAATGATATTAAAATGTGGACTATTGATAAGAATAAAACAAAATTGAATGAAGGTATCAATGATAATACTTTACAATTAAACAATAGTATTAATAAAAAAGAACTAATTGAGTTATATGAAGGCAAAATTATTACTAATCATAATTGTTTACTGAAAAAATTAGTAATGATTAAAGGGAAGTTTGGAGATAAATTAGAATTACATAAAGGATGGATGAGTGTTCCGAAGTACACAGAGATTAATGGAAAAAATATCGATAAAGGAATATTTAATAAAGAAGAAGTAAATAAAATAGGTTTGAAAAATATTGTAAAACCGTACTTAGAAGGAAAAGATATACATAGATATTATATAGACAAAGTTGATAAATTTGTAAATATAACAAATTTAGACAAAAAAACAGAGAAATGGCATTATCAAGAGAAAATAATTACACAAAGAATAGTAGGACAAAATAAAAATAAAATTTTTGCTACTATTGGTGATTCTAATAGCATAATATTTCCTAATGCAAATTTAGTAAACTGTCGTTATGAAGAAGATCCTAGAATTTATTTAGCAATATTAAATTCTAGTTTAATTAGTTATTATTATAATTTATATTATGGAGAGTCTAATACTAATCTTACTAAACTTGCCTTTGAATCACTACCTTTGCCAAAAATTAAGGAGGAATATAAAAAAGATTTAATAAATCACGTGAATCAAATTATCGAGAAGACTAAAGAACTAATGGTTTTGAAAAATAAGTTTCTTCATAGACTATCATCATCTTATCCAATGGTTAAAAGTAGTAAAAAATTATCAACATTTGAGGAATTAACTTTTGAAGAATTTAATATTATTTTATTCAAATCAAAAGTTAAGCTATCTTTAAAAGAAAAAGATGTATGGGAAGAATATTTTGAAGAGTATAAAGAAAAGTTATTGAATATTAAATATATAATTAAAACAATAGAAAAAACTTTAGATGATACTGTATATAAAATATATGGAATTAGTGCAGAAGAAGTTGAAATGATTGAAAGTTTTAAATAGAAATTATTAGTATTTTATCAATAAGAGTTTATATAGATAGGAAAAAATAAAATGAGATTAACATTTTTAATTGGTAATGGTTTAGACTTACAATATGGTTTAAAAACAACTTTTAATGATTTCTTTGAGTATATTAAAAGTAATGATGTTTTACAAAAAGAAAATTATATTTATAGAAAATTTTTGAATAAATCTTCAAAAGAGGATTGGTCTGATTTTGAATATATTCTAGGTAAACTTACATTTGATTTGGAAGAAGATAAAATTAAACCAAATGTTTTTATGGATGATCTAGATGATTTTAGGGATGCATTTATTGATTATATGAATAATCAACAAAAATTATTTGATTTTAATAAAGATGAGAAAAATGATATTGTTATTAATACTGCTAAAGATTACTATCGCAGTTTAGATTATAAACATAGATTATATATAACAAACTTGATAAATCAAAATAGTGAAGTTCAAATTAACATATTAAATTTTAATTATACAGATACTTTAAAAAAATTTTGGATGCTTCTAGTAAATCATTTAGTCTGTGGAATAAAAGTCATGTGATTAAAAATCATATATATGTCCACAGAACATTAGAAGATGGGACTTTTTTGGGTGTAAACGACTTAAGTCAATTAAAATCAGAAATTTTTACTCCACTAGACTTAAGTGGATTGATAAAACCAATAATGATTGAAACCGATATAGATGAGAATAGCGGAAAACTTGATGTTATTATTAATCAATCTAATATCATTTATATTTTTGGTATGTCTTTAGGGGATACTGATAAAATTTGGTGGGAAAGAATTAAGAAGTGGTTGGAAAAATCATCTGACAATAGGCTTATAATAAATTATTTTGTATCTGATAATAAATTAGCAGCTTCAAAAAGGCATTTAAATAAAAAAAATAGGATTTATGCTGAAGCAAAAGATAAATTTTTTGCACACTTTGATATTACAAGTGAAGAGAAAGAAGTATTGGACAATAAAATCTTTATATCATTAAACTCTCCTAATATTTTTAATAAATAAAATATTGTTAAAATACCACCGGCCAGCAGTTTATTTATTTACCCTTTAGTTACCCATGAGTGACATTTGGTGCAATTCTATGCAATCGAATAAATCAGAAATCCTTTAATATCAAGGCTTACGACGGTCTATACACCTGTACGAAAACCTAAAGTTTTTTGAATGTAAGAAGTCAGGTCTTAAAGGTGCTCGTCGTTCACCACAGTTCTTAAAACGTTAATTTATCAACGATTAAAAGCACTTTCCAACACATGTTGGAGAGTGCTTTTTTAATATGATTTATGTTTGTTTATAAAAAAATTAGTCCAAAATTTACAAAATAATATTTACTATCGCAAATAAATTACAGATTATATAGATACAATATAATCACTTCCGCGGCATTCTGTACAATGAAAACGTCTTTGTGAAATGAAATAATCGTGATTTTTTACAGTTGGTAAGTTATGATATCTACCCGATTTTGTAGATAAACTGCCCTTTATATTAATATTATTCCACAAGTGTTGCTTTAAAATGCCAGCATTACCTCCATGGTGAGGTACAACCATTTGATAATTATTTTGGTTGGATTTTGATATTACATAATCATATATTTGATAATAGTGATGGTCTCCGGTCAAAATCACGTCACGGTGCGAACCTTTATAAACTATAACAATACCACTTTGATTTAAGTTGCTTCCATCGGATGATCTATATAGCTCAAAATTACCAAACTTATATTTTAAATCTAAGTTTATTCTATTTTTAATTCTTTTAACATTTTTAATAAATAAGCAAGGAATTTTTGCTTGTCTTAATTTTGAGATACATTTTTTTACACTCTCTGTTTTAGGTATTTTTGTGGGAGCAATAAAACACTTCATATTACTAATTTGTACATCATTTAATTTTGATATTAGTTTATAATGATCGTAATCCCAATGACTTAGAATACAAATAAATTTATTATTAAAGTTAATTGAATCTATTATACCGCTATCTTCAATATCAGAGTATTTTATATCAGAGCCAAAATCGTAAAACAACTTTAAATAATCAGTTATTATTTCATTTAAATTTCCGCAACCAACATTTTTTACTATCAGTTTATTAATAGGAGTATTTTCTTCATTTTTTTCATTCTCTTCATATCTACTTTCATAAGCTTTTTTTATTTTGTCTATTATTTGATTTGGGGAATATTTTGTATCTTCGTCTGATATATCATATTCATATTGAATAAATTTTATTTTATTATTTTGAAAACTAAAGATTTCTTTTTCATTTCTTGGTTTTATCGAAAAAATTGTTGCAGGATTTTCAGAATAATCATTTGTAGATATAAAGTTATTTATAAAAAAAGACAGTGGAATATCATACCAATGATTTTCTTGGATTTCTTTAGAGTTTTTAAGTCTTATATTTGTTATTTCAAAAAGCGAATTTTTCTCTTCTAAATGAAAGTTAAACCGTTCTTGAAATTTGTTTAAATCAATTGTATTGTTAAAATCAAAAATTAGATTATAATTCTTATTTTTGGCATCATAAGTTTTTTTTTCGCAATAAATTTTCATGTTAGTCTCCAATAGATTTCTATCATATAATTATGATACTTTATTTATTAAAGAAAAAGATATAAATTTATAATTTTATATATAGAACGATAGTGGTTGCTTTATATAAAGCAAAAAAATTAAAGATTTACTTATCTAATTATAAATGCTATTTTAAGAATGTACATTATTGATTGATTTAGTATGTACAATAGTCCGAAGAACTAGGATAATTTTCATGGGGTGACTATCATGAAATTATCTATAAATGTGGAAAGTGAATTTACTTTGAAAAAGTTTATCTGATTTATCTAAGTACAAGGTGGAATGTCAACAGTTTTTTAGACACTTTTCATGTGTAAATCTTTAAACGCCACTGGTGTTAAATACTGTAATGAAGAATGTGGTCTAAAATTGTTGTACCAATTTACATAATCAAATAATTCTGTTTCTAACTGTTCTAAGCTTGCAAATTCCATCTGTTTTACAAATTCGGTTTTCAGTGCTTTCATCGTTTCTTCTGCAACTGCATTATTATAAGGACAACCTTTAGTACTTAATGAACGCTCGATTTCAAAAGTCTTTAATACTTCATCTATCAATTTGTTATCAAATTCTTTACCTCTATCTGTATGAAATAGTGTGATTTTTTTTAAGTTATGATTAATTTTACTAATTGCTTTCACTACTAAATTTGCATCCTTACTTTTACCTGCACTGTAACCAACAATTTCTCTATTAAAAGTGCGTTTTAAATGATTTTTAATTCGTTTTTCATTCGTTTCTTTTGGATGATTTTTATATTTAGCTTTCGTATAAACAGAAACTATATTGTATTTTTTTCATGATATGACCAATCTTTCTTCTGGATACAATTAAACCTTTGTCATTTAAATTATTCTTAATTCGTCTTGTACCAAAGCTTTTTCTATTCGAATTAAACGTATCTATAATAATATTTTCTAATTCTAAATCACCATCTTTTTGGCTTGTAGTATTTCTTTTTATTGATTCATTATAAGTTCTTCTTGGTATTTTCAGGACTTTATACATTGCTGATACTGAATATTGATGCGCATTCTTTTGAATGATTTCTATTTTCGCCCCATGATTAGCGTTGCTTGCTTTAAAATATCATTCTCCATTTTTAAATGTTGAACTTCTTTGCGTAATTTAATCAGCTCTTTTTCATCATCTGATAAGTTATCTTGGTGATTGAATGAACCGGTGTTTTGATGTTGTTTTATCCATTTTCCTAACGCCGAAGGTGTTAAATCATACTCGCGTACAATTTCATTCCTAGGTTTACCATTTTCATATAGTCTAACCATTTGTAACTTAAACTCTGAACTAAATGTTCTTCTTTCTCTTGTCATAATAAAATCCCTACTTTCTTAAATTAACAATATCTATTCTCATAGAATTTGTCCAATTAAGTGTAGACGATTCAAAACCAACTTTATTGTGAATTAATTCAAATTCATTTATAAACTCATTATTACAATAATGAGCTACAAAATTTTTACCTTTCCCCATGTCAATAGCAAAATATTCGATGTTAATCACTCCTCGGTTAAATTAAGAAGCTTTTACTTCACTAAACCATATTTTGTTCATTTTCCTATACACGATCTTAAGGACCCAACATACTAAAATCGAATTAATCAGGAGAGTGAAGTTCTCCAGTTTATATTACGGATTCTAGGACCCTAGAGGCTGTTCGGAGTACTTCTCTCTACTACTATTTCATAAATGATTAAATTATGCCAACGGCATAGTTACAATAAAAAATAGTAGCGAAGTTTATCTACCGTCGTAGATTACTTCGCTACTAATCTTAGTATGTTTTTTATGTTACAACTATTGATAAATGGCATCATATGAGATAATAAAAATTAATAAAGAAAACTTATGATGAAGAGAGAAAGAAATATAAAAAAATTATAGAAAAAATAAACAAGAACAGAAACAGTCATTAGGGAGGAAATATGATAGAGACGCAAGAAGAATATAGAATTAATAAATTTGATGATTTAATTGTTCAAATAAATGAAACATAAGATGTGGTGGGAAATGAATGGATTGATTAAATTAATAATTATATTTTAAATTTAGTTGAATTAAGATATTAAAAGTTTTTACTCGTGAACATTTCTTTTATCAATAAGAAAAATAAAGAATGTATTAAGAATAAATTTAAGATTACTACAGATATCTACCTTTCGTAATTTCAAGATTAATACTCATGAAAGTTTCTAATCAAGTGGAACGTTTAAGAACAGACTGATTTTGAAAAGTAATTTTAATTGAAAAAAATAGATAAAGGATGAGTGTATATGTATATTTCTGAATTAGAATTAACGAATTTTCGGAATTTTAAAAATGCTAAATTTAAATTTAAACAAGGTGTTAACACGTTAATAGGTGAGAATAGTTCAGGTAAATCTAATGTTTTATATGCAATACGATTACTTTTAGACGAAAACTTACCCTTTAATGCTACAAAACTTTTAGAAACAGACTTTAATCAAAATATTGATGACTGGAAAGGCCATTGGATAGTTCTAAAACTTACATTTAAGAATTTGGATTCAAGTGAAGCCGCTAGTTTTGTTGCACATCATTCAAAAAATATTAATAACATTGAAGAGTCGACCGGTACATACGCTTTATATTTCAGGCCAAATAAAATGGTTAGAAAAGGTTTATTTGAGTACACAAAACAAATTGAAAATCTTCAAAAAAATAATGAAGACACTTCAGAATTGAAAACTAAACTTAATAATTTTTTAAAAGAAATTACACTAAATGACTATGAAAGTGTATTTTCATGCAGAGTAAGTGCTGACTTTAACGATGATAGACAATATAAGTTATTAATAGGTGATTTTGAAAATGGAATTTTTCCAAATCCAGAAGAAGATAATAATTTTTTACTTGGAAATATATCCACACATATTACATTGATAAAAAAAGAAGTTTCATGTACCTATGTTAAAGCTTTAAGAAATGTTATAGCAGAACTAAAACAAAAAAAGAGTAGTCCTTTATTACAATTATTAAGAGGAACAACTAATGATATTGAAGTTTCAGAAGCCAAAGTAATAAAAAAACAAGTAAAAAACTTAAACAGTGATATAAGTGAATTATATGAGGTAAGCGAATTAACAAAGAAAATAAAGTCTTCACTCAATAGAACTTTAGGTTATACATATTCACCAAATGTAAATATTAAATCTGAATTACCTGAGGAAATTGAAGCATTACTTCAATCATTAACTTTATGGGTTGGTGATGATTCAAACAGTAATCAAGGAAAGTTAGAAGATTTAAGTTTAGGTGGAGCAAATTTAATCTATATTACTTTAAAACTATTAGAATATGAGTTTTATCAAAATCAAGAAGAGAAAGCAGCTCACTTTTTATTAATTGAGGAGCCAGAAGCTCACATTCATACACATGTTCAAAAAACTTTATTTGAAAAATACCATTTTGAAAATACACAAGTAATTATAACAACACATTCAACACATATATCTTCTGCAAGTAAAATAGATTCGATGAATATATTGATAAAAGAAAGAGGTTACACACAAGTTTGTCAACCAAGTAATGGATTAGATACTGATACTTGTAATAGAATTGAAAGATATTTAGATGCAACAAGGTCAACTTTGTTATTCGCTAAAGGTGTTATTTTAGTTGAAGGTGATGCGGAACTGATATTGATTCCATCTATGTTTAAATCAGTGTTCGGAATTAATCTTGACGAAATAGGCATAAGTATAATAAATATGAGTAGTACTGTATTTGAACATATAGCAAATTTATTTGATGATTTAAGAATTCATAGAAAATGTGCAATAATTACTGACTTAGATCAAGCAATTGGAATGTTACCACAAGATTCAAATGATGATACCTCTGAGGAAAGAAAAATGAGAGAATCACAAAAAGTAGGTAAAGAGAGAAAAGAGTTATTGAATGAAAAATATCATTCTAATCCATGGGTACAGATATTTTATGCACAGCATACATTTGAAATTGATTTTGCAATAAATATGAATACGTGTGCAATAAAGAAAATATTACCTGTAATTTATAAACGTCAATGTGATATTGAGAAATCAATGGATAAGTTAAATATGAATGATAAAGTAATAGTAGGTAAAGAGGCACTTAGGTTAGCAAATAAAAAGGGAAAAGGGTGGTTTGCATTATTAATTGCCGAGGAGCTCTCATATAAAACTAATATCCCAGAATATATTTTAAAAGCTATAGCTTTTACTTCTGGACACATTACAGAAGAACATTTAAAAGCAATGGCACATTATCGAATAAAAGAGATGGGTAAAGAAGTCACAAATAATGTTGAAGAAATGAGTTTAGATGAATTAATAGGTATTTTAAATGAAGATGATAATGAAGATATTTTAAGTACATTCGCAAAATTATTGGAGAGTGATTTAAAATAACATGCATAATAACTTAAATCCATTTCAGATAGCCGCTATTAATGAAGAAGAAAATGCACTTGTATTAGCATGTCCTGGTAGTGGAAAAACCCGAGTGTTAACTTTGAAAATTGCCAAAGAACTTGAAAAACTAAGATATAGGACAGATAGAATTGTAGCACTCACATTTACCAATCGTGCAGCAGATGAAATCGATAGAAGGATAAATACCATAGGGATAAATACATCGCAGTTATGGACTGGTACCATACACTCATTTTGTTTACAATGGATTCTTAAACCATATGGTATCTATCTATTAGAATTACAAAAAAGTTATTCTATTATAGATGATTTTAAAGCAATGGAATTAAAAGATACTTTTAAAAGCAAATATGGAATTCCAAAATATGATGATTTCCTAACAAGAAGAGATAAAAATGGTAACTATGTTAATAGGAAAGCAAATTATAATAATGCGGCAAAATCATATCATCAATATCTATTAGAAAATAGTTTGATAGATTTTGATCTTATTTTATACTTTTCATATTTTTTAATTACTAAACACAATCAAATAGCAAACAATCTTGCGAGATTATTAAAATATTTTTTTATTGACGAATATCAAGATACACAAGATTTACAGTATGCAATTGTTGGGGAAATTATTAAAGCCTCATCTGGTGAATGTAAGCTATTTTTAGTTGGTGATCCAGATCAAGCTATATTTAATTCTTTAGGTGGAGTAGTGAAAAAAACGACAGAGATTAGTAAAGATATAGGGGGGTACGCTATCAAGCAATTGGGACTGAGTAGTAACTATAGATCTACAGAACGAATAATTAATTTATATAGTAATTTTCAAAGTACAAGTTTAGTAATAGAGCCTGGAGCGGATTATCGAGATGAACAGGGGATTATTTTATTTGATAAAAGTATTCATAAAAATGATTTAGTGAATAGGATTACTGAAATAATTAAAGAAGAAATTGCCGAAGGTGTTCGTCCAAATGATATTTGTATTTTGGCACCTCAATGGAGTTTTTTAACATCTATTGCTAGAAAGTTAAAAGCAAATTTACCCGATTTAGACTTTGATTCACCTGGACTAACAATATTACCAAGAAATAAAGATAATTTTTGGTTTAAGTTAGCTAGACTTATTTTAATTTCTAAAGATCCGAGAATGTATTTAGTGAGGGTTAAGTGGGCAAAAGAGTTACTAGAAGAACTGGTTACCATAACTTCTATACCTATAGTAATTGATAATAACAGTTGCAGAAAAATACTTAAAAAAATTAATTCTATTAATATTTGCAAAGAAGATACTATTGAATACCTGGAAGAATCTTTTAAATATTTTTTGGGAACAATAGACTTTGATTATAATTCAAGTGATTTGCTTAAAGAACAATGGAACAACTTCTTTAATGGTATACAAAGGCGATATGGAAATCCTGATTTTATTAATGTTCCCAAAGATATAAACTATATGAAAAAGATGTTTAATTCAAAAGAAGGTATAGTAGTTAATACTTGCCAGGGTGTTAAAGGAGAGGAATTTCATACAGTAATAGCTTTTGGATTATTAAGGGGATATCTTCCTCATTGG
>ERZ1023241.241-NODE-241-length-12595-cov-22.139474_pt1 | contig 12595 bp, 13 predicted proteins | sample MGYA00380455_ERZ1023241 | MGnify/ENA primary metagenome ERZ1023241 (study PRJEB33173, sample SAMEA4830304) | metagenome | study: EMG produced TPA metagenomics assembly of the PRJEB25223 data set...
TTGCTTAACTCGGTTTGAAGTGGAATACTGTCAATCTATTTCAGGACAAGACATTAACCAAATTCATTTAATACTGAGTTGAATGATCAAAATAAGAGATTAATTTTTCAAATTCTGGCAGTTCAGAATAGTACTCATCCGCCTTGATTTCATCTGCTCAATCCACCATCGAGTTCAGGCAAAAACTCAGTCTGTGCTGAATTTTAGGTGCTTGATCCAGAAGCCCTAAAGGAATCCAGATCAATGCAGTTGTACCTACCTGATTCGGTACAGACGAGCCACAGTGTTGACAAAAATGGGAATGAAATCCGGTCTCTTTTTGATAACAGGAAATTGAAGCATGTCCTGATATCCATTCAAAGTATTGCCGATGAACTAAAGTTGCTGCATTCGCGGCCGTACCACTTTGTTTGCGACATAAACTGCAGTGACAATGATACATGGTCTGAATATTCGTATTTACGTTGAACTGGACATCGCCACACAAACAACTGCCTGAATAACTCATTTTTTTATTTTCCAGGTTTGATTGATTTATATTTAAAAAGGGATGTTCCATCGCGGCAACTATTAAAATGATAATATTCATGAATTATTTTCTATTTAAAGTTCATCAAGCTATTCAATAATAGAAAACCACCCAGAAATTAAAGCTGGGTTTAGGATATGTTGTATTTAGTGCAATTCATTTCTCCTTTCAGTGATTTAAGACTATAATTTAATAGAATTCAGTATCTCCCCCGTTTCCAGATTATGAGCAAACACGATTCTTCGCTTTCTAAAGATCAGTACAATTTACTCAAAGATCTTAAAAAGCAAATTAGTCATCCTCAGCCTAAGGCTGAACCTGTTGCCCCTGTCGTGAAAACAGCGGAGCAGGAACAGGCGGAAGACCTCGATTTATTTCGCAAGCAGATGCAAGGCGTACAAAAAATTGATGCCGGCAATATTGCGAAAATTGAAAAATCTCCCAAGAAAAAAGTCGATGCACAAACCTTGGCCAAGCGTGCTGCTGCCGAAGGTCCCATGCATACCGATGAAACCGTTCTGTCTGATACACAAGCCATGCTCAATCCGGTTGGTAGTCAGGCGAGCTTAAGCTACCGTATTGCGACTTTGCAGCATAAGGTCTTTGAAGATTTAAAAGCCGGCAATCTACGCTGGTTCGAAGCTGTCGACCTGCATGGTTGTACGGTCGAAGAAGCACGTCAGGCTGTGCTTCAGATTATCCAGATCGCCAAAGATGAAAACCAGAACGTGATCAAGATCGTACATGGCAAAGGGCCAGAAGCGATTTTAAAAACTTATGTCAACGGCTGGCTACGTCAGCACCGTGATGTTCTGGCCTTTGTCAGTGCGCCTGAAAAACAGGGTGGCACTGGTGCAGTTTTAGTTTTGCTAAAACGTGCAGAAAAAAATCCAAAGTTTAAACAGTAAGCGGATTTACCCCCAAAACAAGGCATTGTAAAAGATTTCTGCTACAATGCCGTCCTTGTTCATTCTCAGTTTAAGTGAATACGTCATATGACTATGCAGCAATCTTACGCAAACATTCTTACTGCCGTTGGTGAAGATCTCAATCGCCCTGGTCTCAAAGATACGCCCGTGCGTGCTGCGAAAGCGTTTTCGTATTTAACCTCAGGTTATAGCCAGACTCTGGAAGAAGTGACCAATAGTGCGGTTTTTCCATCAGATAACCGTGAAATGGTTTTAGTGAAAAATATCGAATTTTATTCACTCTGCGAACACCATTTATTGCCATTTTATGGCCGTGTACATATTGCCTATTTACCTGAAGGCAAAGTATTGGGGCTATCTAAATTTGCCCGCATTACTGAAATGTTTGCCCGTCGTTTACAGATTCAGGAAAATCTGACCCAGCAAATCGCAGAAGCGGTTGCTGAAGTCACCAATGCACGTGGTGTGGCTGTGATGATTGATTCAGCACATATGTGTATGATGATGCGGGGCGTTGGCAAACAGGAATCCACTACGCGTACGGTGTCATTTATCGGTGACTTTAAAACCGATAAAGAAGTCCGCCGTGAGTTTTTAGGTGCTGTACCAGAAAGTTATTAATATAGATTCATAAATGAAAGCCTCAATTGATATTGGGGCTTTTTTACACGATGAGGTTATGAAAATGTCATCTATTTGGATTGCGGGTCAAGGTTTAGGCCAGGCTAAAGAAAGTATCGATTATCCACGTCCAGACCGGCTGGTTAAAGGTAATTCTAAACGCCTGACTCAGAGTGCCTATCAACATCCCCATATGGATTGCGGAATCTGGCAATGTGAAGTAGGCGCCTGGAATATTGTATTCGCTGAAAATAAACAGGAATTCTTTCAGGTAATCGAAGGGATCGTCCGTTTACATGATGCTCAGGGACAATCCTTTGTTGAAATCAAAGCAAGTGAAGCCGGCATTATTCCACCCGGTTTTGTTGGTACCTTTGAAGTGGTTGAAGCCGTTAAAAAATATTATGTCGTGGTGGAAAGTTAAAATATAAGTACGACTTTAATATCTTCATCAGTTAAGGAATTTTGCGATCAATTCCTTAACTTTTCTACGTATTCATTCAATTTCTTAAAATTTTATCCCTACATTCTTTTCAAAAAGTTGTCTCATTAACTTAACTTCCCTAGTTTTAAAAATAAACAAATTGATGCTGCATAATTAATTTCCTGACTACATTTCCTGCCATGTTTAAATACAGATCTTTTGTTTAGAAGGCTGCATGATCCAAGTGTATAAATTCTGGAAACAGCCATGAGTAGAAAACAGCCTGATCCGCCTAAACGTCCTTCACGTGTTCATTCAAATAGTTTTGACTATAGTCTGGATTTTAAGAAAATTGATTTCCGTAAACGTCCGGATTTATACCGGATCGGACGCGGTGAGCAAGGCGTGCTTTTAGTGGAACCTTATAAGTCGGAAATCCTGCCCCACTGGCGTTTTGCAGATCCTGAAAAAGCCCAAGCCAGTAGTGAAAAAATTTATACCCTGTTTCTGGAATATTTAAAACAGGAAGATTTCGTCGGGGCCGATATGGCACGCAAGTTTTTACAAATGGGTTATACCCGCGCCCGACGTTATGCCAATCATAAAGGCGGCAAAAAATACGATGGTCCAGTTCCAGATGATAAAAAAGGCTTAAGCGGTGCACATGGTCGTGAAGAATTGCCGCGCAGTTCTGAAGATCCGGTTAAAGCTGCTGCAGCCAAAATATTTAAACAAAAATGGGATGAAGCCAAAATCCATCCCGAATATGTGCGGCAAAAACAGCAATTCCAAGCTGCGATTCAGCAGCAAGCTTTAAATTAAACAGACGCTTTTTGTGCACCCTGAATTTGAGAAGGTTGCGCCAGATAGACCCGGTTACGCCCCGTATTTTTAGCCATATACAGTGCAGCATCTGCGGCATCCAGAAATCTTTGGTAATCCGGATGACCATCAAATAACGCACAGCCAATACTAACTGTGAGTCTGAATTGCTGTCCTTGGGCCGTACTGATCAAGCCATGCTCTACATATTTACGGATATTTTCAGCAATGTTCAGCGCGCGTCTTTCATCGGAATCGACTAGCAGCAGCAGGAATTCCTCACCACCGACACGGAAGGCATAGTCACTGCCCTGAATATATTTCTGTAAGGCATCAGCAATAAATTTTAAGGCCAAATCACCGGCTGCATGACCATATTTATCATTAATGGCTTTGAAGAAATCAGCATCAATCGCCAGCAAGGATAGTGGTGTCTGGTTATCACGAGAGAAATTGATTTCACGTGAAATAATGGTATTTAAATAACGGCGGTTCAATAACTGGGTTAGAGAGTCATTTCCAGATTCGATGTAATCTGCAACCTGAAATAATTGATCGACCAAGTGCTGTATTTCACGGTTTAAATCACGAATACTTTGAATCAGATTCAGCATCTGATCTTTTTCAGTACATTCCAGTACTGCCTGATTTAGCGTATCGATCTGATAAATTCGCTCGATAATTAAATCGACCTGATCAGAACCGGTAAAGGCATAAGACGCCTTATGAATAAACCATAAGCCAAATTCTGACTTGGACAGCATTTGATGTCTAATGCCTGTAGTGCCAGAAAAGACCTTGAACATCAGCTCATTTTCCCAATCCAGTAATGAACTGCGCTGCTTATCCTTTTGTACCGCGACATCCTGCATTGCAGAAAATACCCGGTAACTATGCTTCATTTCCTGATTCTGAACTGATTTTGCCTCATAGGAACGACACATGATTTCTGTGGCAAACCCCATGATTTGTACAATATAGCTACAGGTAGTAAGCATATTCGGCTGCGGATTTAAACTCAGCAATTCAAACATTTTACGCTGAATTTCTCGTACACCGCGCATAATTAGCCAAGATGGAATCCCAACGCGTGCATGCACATGTCCAACGATATTCTGTTTTTGCACGGCTTCTGCATAACGCTTATTCAGCGCCACACTGAAACTTTCTGAAAGCCATTGATGTAAAGTATCGCGTAAACGCTGCTGAATCAGCTCATCAGTAAAATATTGAGAGGCTTCTTCTTCCAGAAGCATATTTTTATAGAATTCTTCTACCAGTACCGACGAGTGGTCTTGAATAAACTGAAATGCGTGTAGCAAATCATCCGATGAATAATTTTGACAGATCTGCTTCCACTGCTCCGCCAGCATAGCCATACACTCATTATTCATATAACTTTTCCCGATACTTGTGATTCGCAGTGATATTATTTGACAAATACAACAATATTCAGGCATTTTAACCCAATTACTGAATACAATCTTTGATAATATCGGTAGAAGTCTCCGAACATGAATTTATTTTAAACATTCAAATACAAGTCATTTGATCTATAAAATTAATTTACTCAATATTCGAGGTTATGTTAACCAAATCAGAAATAATGGACTAAGCCCAGACTCCATTTTTCCCAGCCTTTCGATTCCTGTTGCTGATATTCCCAGCCCACCCGAATGGCATTTTGTGCATTCAAGGCATATTGCAACTGGTTTTTCAACTTCAGTTGCCACTGATGAGAATCTTCCCAATACGGCAGTTCCACCTGTACCAGACTATTGATCTGATCCGTCCAGATATTCTGACAACCCACCGTTGGCCCCATACCGACACGCCATCCTTTGTCAAGCGCTTTTCCGGCCTGCACATGATTTTGTAGCTGCACATAGCAGAGATGTTCACGTGCTTCATTTGCCCAGCTATAGCCACCCTGAACCTGAAAATTGGCTACGCCATGCTGCTGCTCGGTACTAAACTGGCCATGCTGATCCAGTGCTTCCTGTTTCCAGCCCAAACTAAAACCCCAAGATAACGGCGCTTTAAATGCATTGATCGGGTTATAGGAATTCACTGTAAGTAGATTCAGGTGCTCCAGCTTCACGCGGTCATCACGGTATTGCAATGCACCATCCAGGAATAATAATTGTGTTCCTGTACGCAGTCCGCCTTGCGGATCCATAAGGTCATGATAAGCCTGACGATGACCGAGCTGCACAAAAGTCTCACCCTGTACTTGCCCAGTTTCAAGAACGATATTTCGGGCATGATGGCTTTGAACCGGATCTATTTTTGGACGCTCTGGCTGCTGACGCTGTTTGTCTATCGCCAACAGACTTCTTAGGCCCAATAATTTGCGAAAGCGCGGCTGGGCAAAAGATTCATCAACTTCTTGACGAAGAAAATCCAGATATAAATGGTCGTAGGCCATTTCCAGAATCTTGGCCTGATCTTCAGCCGGATAATTGTGCAGCATGGTTTCCATTTCAGAGGTTTCTGCATAAGCCACCTGATGCGCAGTTTTTGCCAAGGATTTGCCATGTTGCCGGGCTTGAGCCAGCAATTGAGTTTCCAGTGCCGGACGGTAAATCTTTTTCCTGATCAGTCCCTGCTGTTCCACAACTTTTAAAGTTTCGACCGGAATCGCGGCGGTATCGAATTGCTGCTGCAAGTTCAGTTCAGGACGCACCAGATCAAAAAGCCCTAATAGACGATAGGCACAGTTATCATTAATGAAATAATAAGGGAAACTTACCTGCTGCATTTCCCAGAGATGCTTCACCAGAAAACCGGTTTCTTCAGGCGTCAGATTAAGTTCATATTCCCATAAATCACGGCTTTCAAAGTCACCATATTCCTTGACTTTGCGGTAATATGGCATCAAGGAATATTCACCCGGATATTGTCCGGTCAGCCCTTTCCAGGCAAAGGACCAGTTATCATTACTGTCAACTGTGGCAGCATAATTGACCGCATAAGAAACCAGATTCAGTTGCTGCTGGTCTTTGGGATCCAGACGCAGCAAAGTATGACCAAACATGGAGCTGGGATTACCCATATAATCGGTGGCATAAATCAGGGTCGCTTGATAAGGCTTGACTTCATTCATCCAGCGATCGAAATCCGGGCAACTCGCTTCAGGCAATTGCTGTTCAGAAATATTCAGCTGTTGCATTAACCACTGACTACGCGCCGGAAATTTACATCGTACAGACTGATTGGGTTCTGCGGGCTCAAACAATGCCTGTATATTTTGCTTTAATTCAAGCTGCAGATCTGTCTTGCCCGGCTTTGCCAGAAAATAGCCAGCATAACTGACTTCACTTTTTCCTTCAGCATTGGCATACATCAAACGCTTCCAGGTCGAAGTCTGGTGCAATTTTTTTTGTGTGGCTTGTTCTAGATAAGCTTGAATATCTGGAGAAATTTCGGATGCAAAACTTAGCGGACTCCACAGCAAGGCTGAGAGCAAAAAAGCATATTTCATTCAGTCTACGGTTCTTTTCAGTTTTTATTTATAAGAAAACCCTGCCAGGACAGCAGGGTTTTTACAGCGATACTTAGATATAAGCTTTTAATACTTCATCTTTAGCCATGACTGTTTGTAGAGTACTTAACACTTGTAAAGTATTCTGGTTTTCTTCTGAGTAGATTTCAGAAAAATTCTGCTTAGATACAGTGAAGAAACGTGCTTTGTCTTCTGCCTTGATATTTAGCAGTTCAGCCAGTACATTCAGGCTTTCACCTTCACCTACGGCCATATCGCGTGCCAATGCCTCAGCATTTTCATTGGTAAAAGTCACGACTTGAGCCGTTACTGTACCGCCCTGGCTACATCCTAAAGTACCGAAAGTAATACCCAGCCACTGGTTAGTAAACAGCACGTTTGTTGTACCTGCAAGCAGCTTAGGAATAATGCCTGACTGGCCTGCCCATACCTGGCTACCAATACCACAACCTACATCTCTATCCGCCATCGCCATACCAGAACCCGTTGCCAATACCACAGCGAGCATAATCTTTTTTAACATACTTATTCTCCGGTTATTCTCATGCATCTTTTGTTATTACGCTAATGATGTAATCTTCATTACACATTCAGGAGAGTAGCGGGAAGTCTAATTTGGCGCAATCAAAAAATGTCCAATTTACATAAAGATAAACAGAATAGTTTTACCGGGTTTTTAGGCTCCAGTTACCTTGAGAATTACGCTGTCCTAGAATCTTTAACACCAGCACCAGACTGAGCAATAAAAGTAAATACCAGGAACCGAGCTTGCCCCAACCGACCATATGCCATTTTTCTACCTGGCTTGGATATAGCCAGATCTGATAAAAAGTACTGATGTTCTCAGCCACCCAGATAATAAAGGCCAAAATCAACAGGACAGGTAACATCGGTAGCTGAAAAGCATGCTGATTCAACTGAAATCGGATTCTGGTTTTCCAGAACATCACTACACTCCAGACAAATAACAGCAAGCGATAGTCCGGAATAAAGAATTTGCTCATGAAGTTGATGTAGGACAAGACTGCCAAAGCCAGCATATGGCTAAAGCGCGGCAATTTTTCAAATGAGACTTGGTATAAGCGTAAGGAACGTGCAAAAAAACTGCCGACAGCTGAATACATAAAGCCAGCAAATAAAGGCACAGTCAGTATTTTAAAAATTGCAGGTTGTGGATATTGCCAGGATGCAATTGCCGGATGGGTCAGGAAAACTTCCATGACCATCGCCATGATATGGAACAAGGCAATTACTTTGGCTTCGGCCCAGGATTCCAGTTTGGTATAGAGCAATATCACCTGAATCAGTAAAGCGAAAAATAATAAATAGTCATAGCGGTAGAAACCGTAAAACAGTTCACTACCCATAGATGCGGTTTGTGCAAAAGCAAGCAGGAGCAGAATCCCAAATAAGGCAGCCGAAGCTGCCTTATAGGTAAATTCAAACCCTGATTTAAAAAAGTCGATCAAGGTTTACATCCTAAAGATATTTAGCGCTGTACTCATGTACGGTATCAATAAATACTTTAGGATTGGCTGGATCCACCCACTGGGTAATGCCATGACCTAAGTTGGCTACATAACCGGTTGTTTCACCATTGGCATAGGCATCATCCAGCATCAACTTGGTCGCTTTAGCAATCGCGTCCGGAGTGCCATATAAAGTCGCCGGATCCAGGTTACCTTGTAACGCAGCACGACCTGCAACAGTCTGGCGTGCGACATTGAGCGGTGTGGTCCAGTCCAGACCAAACGCATCTGCACCGGTCGCAACCATTGGCTCTAGCCATTGACCACCACCTTTGGTAAACAGAATTACTGGAATCTTGCGACCATCTTTTTCACGCGGCAAACCTGCCACAATTTTCTGCATATAATTGAGTGAAAATTCAATATATTCACGATGAGCAAGTGCCCCACCCCAGCTATCAAAGATCTGTACTGCCTGAGCACCTGCATCAATCTGGGCATTCAGATATTCAGTCACAGCATCTGCTAAACGCTCTAATAAAGCATGCAGAACTTCTGGCTGTGCGTACATCATGTTTTTAGTGAAACGGAAGTCTTTACTCGAACCCCCTTCAACCATATACGTCGCCAAGGTCCACGGACTGCCAGAGAAGCCGATCAATGGTACTTGCCCACCCAAAGCGGAACGAATGGTCGACACTGCATTCATTACATAATCAAGGTCAGACTTGGCATTGAATTTGGGTAAATTAGCCACATCCTGTTCAGTCCGCACAGTTTTGTGGAATTTCGGACCTTCACCTGCTTCAAAATACAGACCCAGACCTAAAGCATCTGGTACAGTCAGAATGTCCGAAAATAAAATGGCCGCATCCAGCTCATAACGGCGTAAAGGCTGCAAAGTCACTTCACAGGCAAATTCAGTATTTTTGCAAAGAGAAAGGAAATCCCCTGCTTTGGCACGTGTTTCTCGATATTCTGGTAAATAACGGCCTGCCTGACGCATCATCCATACAGGGGTAGTATCTACAGGTTCACGTAACAATGCGCGCAGAAAACGATCATTTTTTAAGGTCGTCATTCACTTTCCTATCTATCTTTGATATTGCCCACATCATAACAAAATGACTGCATTTTGAATAACTTCTCATGACTTTAAAAACCGATCATGTTAAGTGATCAAATGTGATGAATTACACAAAAGAACTACTGCATCTCCACATTTTTTCTGTAATACTTATAGTGTTTTTTCACATAGTTAACGAAATATTTTTAAGGTTGAGTTACATGTTCGTTCGCACAATGCTCGCTGTGAGTCTAGGTTGCATTTTCGCAGGTACTGTTTTCGCTGCGTCTACTGCTGAACAACCATTAAACCCCCAAGTTGTCACTGATGTTGCGGTACAGGATCCGATTGATCCTTTAGCGACTGAAGCTTCGGCAGCACAAGCAGAAACTCGAATTAGTGCTCAAGAACAACAAGATCTGAAGAAAGCTTCTGAAGCATTGGATGTATTACAAGATACTGAAGACCAGACTGCCAATATCGGTGCTGCTCCAACCACGACTAAAGCACCGACAAATTCTGCTGCTGCGAAAGCATCTTGGACTTTAGACGGCCTTAATAATGCAAGCTGGTATGAAGATATTGGTAAAGGCCAATTTCCGGTATATGCACGTGCGCATGTCATGTTGAATAATTCCCATGCTTCTCCAGGTGCGATTGATGGTACTAGCGGTAAAAATACCTTGAAAGCGATCGCATCTTTCCAGCAAATGAATGGCATTAAACCAACAGGTACGTTGACTCAGGAAACTTGGGATGCCCTATTGGCTAAACAGGGTTCTAAGCCTGCTTTTGTGGAATACACCATCACTGAAGAAGACTTAAAAGGTCCTTATGCCGAGTCTATTCCTTCTGACTATGCCTTACAGGCAAAAATGAAAGGTCTGTATTACACTCGCGTAACTGAAATGCTGGGTGAAAAATTCCATATGGATGAAGACTTTTTGAAAAAGTTAAATCCAAAAGCTACCTTCAAAAAAGCTGGGGAAAAGCTGATTGTTGCTAATATCCGTAATGAAGTTCCTGAAGACATTCATTTGATTGTGGCGCATAAAGGCGCCAAGCAGCTTTATCTGTTCAATAGCCGCAACCAGATGATTGCTTCTTTCCCGGCAACGATTGGTAGTTCAAGTACTCCATCGCCAACAGGAACTTATAAAGTGACTGGCGTAGCGAAAAACCCATGGTATAGCTACTCACCATCTAACTTTGTTCAAGGCAATAACAAGAAACCACTTTCTTTACCACCTGGTCCAAACGGTCCTGTAGGTAATATCTGGATCGGTTTAAGCAAAAAATCTTTTGGTATTCACGGTACACCAAATCCATCTGCAATCTCTAAAACTGCATCACATGGTTGTATCCGTCTGACTAACTGGGATGCGAATGATTTAGGCCGTAAAGTGAAATCAGGTGTAACTGTCCGTTTCCTTGAATAATCTTTATTTAAATACTTAAGCCCGCTTACGAGTGGGCTTTTTTATTCCTGCTTTCTTTTATATCGTTGCAAAAATGCAATGATCTGTCGCCTGTTTATGATTTTTTAAGAATTAAAACAACGGTATGATGATCTCAAGTTAAAAATTAAAGTGAGATAAACCCATGAAAGCTTTTCTACATCCAAGTGAAAATCGTGGTCATGTAAAAATGGGCTGGCTGGAATCTAGACACAGCTTCTCATTTGGCAACTGGTACAATCCGAACTATATGGGCGTGAGTGCTTTACGTGTCATTAATGACGACCTGATTGATGCACATCGGGGCTTTGGTACCCATCCGCATGACAATATGGAAATCCTGACCTGTGTATTGAAAGGTACGATTACTCATCAGGACAGTATGGGCAATCATGGCGGTATTGCAGCAGGTGAATGGCAACTGATGAGTGCCGGAACCGGTGTGCGTCATAGTGAAATTAATCAGGGTGATGAACAAGTGCATCTCCTGCAAATCTGGATCATTCCGAATGAACGTGATGCTCAGCCGAATTATCAGCAAATTCGTCTGGATGCCAAAGAACAACCGAATCAATGGCATTTAATCTGTGGACCGAATGACAATGCACCCATGCACATTCGTCAAAATGCAGAAGTCAAAACAGCAGTGATCCAGCAAGGTCAAAGTCTAGATATTAAGGCAACCCAGCATATCAATTATGTACATGTGATTTCTGGCTCAGTACAAATTGCAGAATATACAGTTGAAGCTGGTGGTGCGATTGCCTTTATGGATGATGCAGAAATTAAGGCGATTGAAGATGCGCAAGTGATCTGGTTTGATTTACCAGAAGCTGCTAATTAAAGCTTCTATTTATATTCAGTCTATGCCGACACATCATTTGATCAGTCGGCATTTTTTTATAAGAGCAATGTAAAAATAAAAGTGATTCATTCCTTACGAGGATGTGGGCTTCAATATACCGCTATACAAATTAAACCAATTCACATCAGTTTTTTACCGAACAACAGTAAATTTTGGGCGAAGATTAATCTGATCCATTTTGATTGAATCAATATAGCGAATGGCTGTTCTGGTCATTATCTTGTATAGATTAAACAGGTGTATGCACCTTTTCATTTATTCTGAATAAACCGAAGAGCACATCTAATGAACCAGATTTTAGAAATTCAAAATAGCCAGCAACAAGCTCTGCGCTTTTTATTAGACTTTTTAAAACAGCAGCAATATCAGTTTACCGCTATTACGCCACTTTCCCATCAACGGATTCTTGATCGCAAAAGAAGCGAAAAAAATAAACAGAAAACTCTACAGGATATTTTTGGCTGGAATCTGGAATTTACAATTACCGATCTTGATCCTGTTCTTTTTTCATTATTGTTAGAACATCAGCTTCTAGAAGTTAAGAATAATGCATATAAAAGTCTGATCAGAGTCGCTTCACTCGAAGACGAATTATTTATTCACTCAGCCTTTCCTACGACCCAACAGGACGCTGTTTTTTTTGGTCCTGATACTTACCGCTTTGCCTATCATTTAAAGCAGTATTTATCTTGCCAGGCCAATTCTTTTAAGCGGGCGGCTGAAATATGCTGTGGTACTTCTGCTGCTGCGATCCATATGGCTAAACATTTTCCAGATCATGAGGAAATCTTTGTCGCAGATCTGAATCCGAAAGCCCTTCTCTTTAGCCAGATTAATATCGATTTTTCAGGTTTCGCAGATTCAAATCCCAAGTGCAACACATTTGTAATTAGTTGAAAAAGTTAGGT
>ERZ1023241.242-NODE-242-length-12540-cov-30.886264_pt1 | contig 12540 bp, 9 predicted proteins | sample MGYA00380455_ERZ1023241 | MGnify/ENA primary metagenome ERZ1023241 (study PRJEB33173, sample SAMEA4830304) | metagenome | study: EMG produced TPA metagenomics assembly of the PRJEB25223 data set...
TCGTCAGTTTCATCTACAACCTCAAAACCATGTTTTGAGCTGACTTCGTCAGTTTTATCTGCAACCTCAAAGCTGTACTTTGAGCAACCTACGGCTAGTTTACTCTTTGATTTTCATTGAGTATAAACTAGACTTCGCAAAAGTAGAAAACTTACCGAAAATCTTCAATATGACAAAAACGTATAAGAACAGGTACACAAACCTTAATCTTATGCGTTTTGTTATAGTTTCCATACACATTAAGGGGAAATAGTTGAAATCAGTTCTCTTAATAACCATTGAATACCATATACTACATTTACCCCAAATATGATATAGGCCGTATAAATCAAGTATTTCGATTTCTCCCGTCTCAAAGAATAGATCTTGTACAAAATAGATAAATTTAAAATAATAAATAATAGAGACAAAATCTTCCTCCAAAATCAATATTAAAAGTAGCCAGTCAATCATAGTTCTAATCTTTATTTTCGATTCGAAATTACAAACTTATCAATGAACAATAAGTGATATAAGGCCAGTACCAGACCCCAAACGCTACCACGAAAAGAGAATTCTTGATGATTGAGAGTAAACAAATCATGGTTACCAATATAGAGGCAGGTCAAAATAACAAATAAAATCCAAAATAAATCCGTCCATTTATATTTTGAAAAATATTTTTTTAACATAATAGCATATTTTTCTTGACTATAATAACAGTATATAATAAAATGTAAGCAGATACAAATAAAAAGGAGAAAAGCTCATGAACAAATTAATGAAATTTATTTCGGTTTTTTTGACGTCAATTGTGTTAATTGTATCAGCGATTCCAAGTGTTTCAGCTGTATACGCTTCTGAACAAGTATCGCAAATTGAAACAAATATGGAACTTCAACCTGTCACTTCTCTAACAGAAGAACAAATCAATACACTTGCAAACGAAATCCAATCTTTTCATCCAGACGTCTCACAACAATGGATCAAAGAAGTAATTAACCGACAATTACAAGGCGATTATACAATCCCACCTACATACTCTCCATTTAGAGCAGCTTGGCAAGGTATTACAGTTAATCAAATGGGTGCTCTATTAGATACTGCAATAGCTTTAGCATTAGGAGGAACTACTGCAGGCCTTGCAAATCTAATTAAAGTAAAAGGAAAACATGTAGCAAAAAGTGCTATTCGTTCAGCAATTTCTAGATATCTAGGTAGTTGGTTTGTAAATGATGTTGCTTTAGAATTCGCTATGAATTTATTATCACCGGGGACTTATTTAGCACAATTATGGGATAAAAATGATGCCATTCCTAACAACGGAAGGATTAACTTTTAATCATGAGATATACAATAAAATTAATTGGGTATAACGTATTTTCGTTGTTTATATTCTTTATCTTATCAATGTTGTTTAAAGTTCCCTTTAGGTGGTGGATCAGCATTGCAATGACGACTTCGTCGTACATTGTATATAATTACTTAAAGAAAAAGAGAGAAAAGGAATGATCTTATACCAGATCATTCCTTTTCTGCTTTCTGTAAATCCCTCGGAGTGTGTTTGGCGCTTTGATACGAAGTGTCAAAGCTGTATAAACGTTACTATTTCCAAAAAAGTAACAGAAAATTCCTGCTTTGTAGGACTGCTTTGGGTGAGTAATAGACATGTCGACTCACCCTATCTCCTGATGGCGAAAAGAATTTAGCAATGGTGCAAGTTGTTCTGAACTCGAGAAAAAACATGCCGAAATCGAAGAAAAGCGTGCAGAACTTGAAGCGAAGAAGCAAGAAATGTTGAAGCGCTTGGATAAATAGAATTTAGAAAACAGAAAAAACTAAAAAGAATGTAGGGTTTATTTCCCTACATTCTTAAAATAACTTAGTACATAAATGACAATGCTGCCACTGCCGTCAATATTGCAAAAACTATTTTCCAAATTTTTTTATTTTTTCCAAAAATCTTATCAGGTAACAAGCTTATTACAAGAAAGGTAATAAACAACACCAATTTAAGTGTGTATATCATAAAAACACCTTCTTTCCTACAATTATATTATAATACTTTATGTAAGCGAATACAAGAGGTGTGAGGTAATCAACTACGAAAAAATATAAGGCTGAGGACAGTAAAAACCAGCATTTAAAGCCTTCACTGTATCTAGGATTTCCCTATTTTTAGACAAGATTGACCCAAATCTACATCATTAAAAAAGCGAATTTCAATCGAAACTCGCTTTTTTACAAGATGTATTAGTATAAATTTGTATCTTATACTCAATGAAAATCAAAGAGCAAACTAGGAAGCTAGCCGCAGGTTGCTCAAAGCACCGCTTTGAGGTTGCAGATAAAGCTGACGTAGTTTGAAGAGATTTTCGAAGAGTATTAGTTCAAGTGCCAGATGTCTTCGTTATACTGAGCGATTGTACGGTCAGATGAGAAGAATCCTGCTTTAGAAATGTTAACGATGACTTTATCCAACCATGCGTCACGGTCTTCGTAGTCAGCAAGCATTTGCTCTTTGACTTTGATGTAGTCTTCCAAGTCAAGAAGAGTCATGAACCAGTCTTTGTTGATCAATTCATTGTAAAGACGTTCCAAGCGCTCTTTGTTTCCAGCTGCAAGAACTGCATCACTAACGATGAAGTCAACCAATGGTTTGATAGCTTCACGAGCGTAGAATTCGCTTGATTTGTAAGCTGCTTTTGCGTAAAGGTCGATAACAGTTTCTGAATCTTCACCGAAGATGTAGATGTTTTCTTCTCCAACCAACTCAGCGATTTCCACGTTAGCACCGTCCATAGTACCAAGTGTCAAAGCTCCGTTCAACATGAATTTCATGTTACCAGTACCTGAAGCTTCTTTAGAAGCAAGTGAGATTTGTTCTGAGATATCACATGCTGGGATAAGGAAGCTTGCTGCAGTAACGTTGTAGTTTTCAACCATAACTACTTGCAAGTGTGGAGCTACTGCTGGATCGTTAGCAATAACTTCTGACATGCAAAGGATCAAGTGAATGATATCTTGAGCGATTGTGTAGGCTGGAGCTGCTTTACCACCAAAGAAGATTGTGATTGGACGAGCAGGGATGTTACCAGCTTTGATGTCAAGGTATTTGTGGATCACGTACAAAGCGTTCATTTGTTGGCGTTTGTACTCGTGAAGACGTTTGATTTGGATATCAAAGATAGAATTTGGATTGATTTCCACACCTTGGTGTTCTTTCAAGTGACGAGCCAATTTACGTTTGTTGTGAGCCTTGATGCTTTCCAATTTTTCTTTGACAGCTGCTTTGTCTTCATAAGACAACAGTTTTTCAAGCTCATCTGCTTCATGGTGCCAACCATCTCCAAGAATCTCATCCAAGTAGTGAGACAATCTTGGGTTAGCATGCATAAGCCAACGACGGAAAGTGATACCGTTTGTTTTGTTGTTGAACTTTTCTGGGTAAAGGTCGTAGAAGGCTTTCAACTCAGAATTTTTCAAGATTTCAGTATGGAGTGCTGCAACCCCGTTAACACTGTATCCGTAGTGGATATCCATGTGAGCCATGTGAACACGTCCGCTCTCATCGATGATTTGAACAGCTGGATCTTTGTACTCTGCCTTCACACGACGGTCCAATTCTTCGATGATTGGTACCAAGTGAGGAACCACTTCTTGCAAGAATTCAAGAGGCCATTTTTCAAGCGCTTCAGCAAGGATTGTGTGGTTAGTGTAGGCAGTCATGCTACGAACAATTGAGATTGCTTCGTCAAGCTCGATACCACGTGCAGTCAAAAGACGAATCAATTCAGGAATCACCATTGATGGGTGAGTATCGTTGATTTGGACAACTGCGTAGTCAGCAAGGTCATGCAAGTTGCTTCCTTTTTCGATTGCTTCGTCGATGATCAATTGCGCACCGTTTGAAACCATGAAGTATTGTTGGAAGATACGGAGCAATTCACCTTGACGGTCACTATCATCTGGGTAAAGGAAGAGAGTTAAGTTGCGAGCGATATCTGTCTTGTCAAAGTTGATACCATCTTTAATAATAGAAGAATCAACTGAATCCAAGTCAAACAAACGCAAGCGGTTTTTAGTCGCTGTTTCATAACCAGTAACATCAATATCGTAAAGAGTTGATGTCAAAGTAAAGTCTGCAAATGGTACTTGGTAGCTACGGCTTGAGCGAACCAACCAGTTTTGCTCTGTCAACCATGCATTTGGAATTGTTTCTTGTTGGTTGTTTTTAAGAACTTGTTGGAAAAGACCAAAGTGGTAGTTAAGACCAACACCGTCACCATTCAAACCAAGAGTAGCAATTGAGTCGATAAAGCAGGCAGCCAAACGTCCCAAACCACCATTACCAAGAGATGGTTCCAATTCAACTTCTTCAACTTCGATCAAGTCTTTACCTGCAGCTGCAAGTTCTTTTTTAACATCGTCGTAAAGACCAAGGTTAATCAAGTTGTTTGACAAGAGTTTACCAATCAAGAACTCAGCTGAGATGTAGTAAACTTTTTTCTTACCAGTGTTGACTGGTTTTTGGCTGCTTGCAAGCTTGCTGTAGTTAAGAAGAGCAAGGTAAAGCTCTTCATTGCTACATTCTGCAATGGTTTTATTGTAACGATTTTGTACAAATTCTTGTAGTGATAACATGTTTAGTTGTCTCCTGATTATTGTCTTATTTCTTTAAATCTACCAAATTTTCATTAATTCGGCGATAAATTGTTGTCAAGTCAAGCAAACCTTCCTCGACAGCTGGTGTCAATTGATCTTCAGTCATACGCCAAGACCAGTTTCCACCAAGGGTAGATGGGAAGTTCATACGAGCTGCCTCATCCAATTCTAGTAAATCTTGCATAGTTGCAATTGCCATAAAGCTAACTGATGAAAATACTGTACGAAGCATAGCGTGTACCACTGTTTCGTATTCTTTACGGTTCGTGTAACGAGCCATGTACTCACGAGTCGCATCATCAATCTCGTTACGGTACCAACCAAGAACCGTATTGTTATCGTGTGTTCCTGTGTACATAACTGAGTTAGCAGGTGCCAAGTGTGGGCTATCAATGCTTTCGTCTTCTGGGTTGAAGGCAAATTGAAGAATCTTCATTCCTGGGAAGCCAGTACGTTCACGCAATTCGATCACTTCATCTGTCATGAAGCCAAGGTCTTCTGCGATGATGTTTAGCTCACCAAGTTCTTCCTTAACGGCTGCAAAAAGCTTGTAGCCTGGACCTTTCACCCACTCACCAGGTGCTGCTGTATCGGAACCAGCAGGGATTTCCCAGTAAGATTCGAAGCCACGGAAGTGGTCGATACGAACGATATCGTAGATTTTGAAGCTTTCACGCAAGCGTTCAATCCACCATTTGTAGCCGTCTTTGTCCATTGCTTCCCAGTCATAGATTGGGTTACCCCAAAGCTGACCAGTTACAGAAAACTCATCTGGTGGGCATCCTGCGATACAAGTAGCCTTACCATTGACATCTGTTTTGAAGAGATGTGGATTTGCCCACATATCACTTGAATCTTCCGCTACGTAGATTGGCATGTCCCCAACGATTTCGATGTGGTTGTCGTTAGCGTAAGCTTTCAATTTCAACCATTGTTGGAAGAAGAAGTATTGAGTCACACGGTGGTAAACCAACTTGTCTGCCAATTGCTCACGATAGCTTTCAAGTGCTGAAGCTTTACGAGCACGAGCATCTGCATCTGGCCATTCAGTCCAAGCAAGATTGTCAAAATACTCTTTGATAGCCATATACTCAGCAAAGAGCTCAAGCCATGATTGGTTGTCTTGAGCAAATTTCTCAAAATCTTTAACATCTCCGACTTCAAAGAAACGTTTCACAGCTTTTTCTAAAAGAGGACGACGTGCATAGTAGATTTTAGCATAGTCAACTTCAGACGCATCGCTACCAAAGTCAACTCCTTCAAGGTCACTTGCTTCCAACAAACCTTGCTCCACCAAGATATCTAAATCGATAAAATGAGTGTTTCCTGCGAAGGCTGAGAAAGATTGGTAAGGAGAATCCCCGTAACTAGTTGCTCCTAATGGAAGGATTTGCCAGTAACGTTGTTTTGTACGGACCAAGAAATCAACGAAGTCGTAAGCACTTTGACCAAATGATCCGATTCCGTAAGCTCCTGGAAGAGAAGAGATGTGCATCAACACACCACTTTGACGTTTTTTCATAATAGCACCTCGTGTGTTAAAATAATGGAACGTTGCGTATTTTGCAGACGCAAACGTTTGCGTTACTTATAAGTATACTCCTTTTCAAGCATAATTGCAAGCGTTTTTAAAAAACTTTTTTGATTATTTTTAAGGAGACTAACTCATTTTAGCAAAGATAACTTAAAACTATCTAATCCTAAGGTTTGACTCTCACGAGACAGTCTACAAAGTACAAAACCTCCTTAGGGAGCTTGAATTTATATGTAACAAAGCACAAACGTCCATAGAAAATAGATAGGGATTAGAACCAGGGAGGTAGCCCCTCCTGGTTTCCCTCTTTAGACAGATTCCATATATTTTTATTAAAAATACTGTATTCTTATCTATTTCATACTTTTCTTCTATTAAAATGCAAAATTATGCTATCAAATCAAGCTTAAAAATTTTTTAAAATTTTTACAAAAAATACTTGCAACCGTTTTCTATTTGTGCTATACTAAGCTCATAAAGGAAAACGTTTGCGTTTCCTTATCAATAAAACTTGCTATTCTTTGGGAGGAATACACTATGTCATCTAAATTTATGAAGAGCGCTGCGGTGCTTGGAACTGTTACACTTGCTAGCTTGCTTTTGGTAGCTTGCGGAAGCAAAACTGCTGATAAGCCTGCTGATTCTGGTTCATCTGAAGTCAAAGAACTCACTGTATATGTAGACGAGGGATATAAGAGCTATATTGAAGAGGTTGCTAAAGCTTATGAAAAAGAAGCTGGAGTAAAAGTCACTCTTAAAACTGGTGATGCTCTAGGAGGTCTTGATAAACTTTCTCTTGACAACCAATCTGGTAATGTCCCTGATGTTATGATGGCTCCATACGACCGTGTAGGTAGCCTTGGTTCTGACGGACAACTTTCAGAAGTGAAATTGAGCGATGGTGCTAAAACAGACGACACAACTAAATCTCTTGTAACAGCTGCTAATGGTAAAGTTTACGGTGCTCCTGCCGTTATCGAGTCACTTGTTATGTACTACAACAAAGACTTGGTGAAAGATGCTCCAAAAACATTTGCTGACTTGGAAAACCTTGCTAAAGATAGCAAATATGCATTCGCTGGTGAAGATGGTAAAACTACTGCCTTCCTAGCTGACTGGACAAACTTCTACTATACATATGGACTTCTTGCCGGTAACGGTGCTTACGTCTTTGGCCAAAACGGTAAAGACGCTAAAGACATCGGTCTTGCAAACGACGGTTCTATCGCAGGTATCAACTACGCTAAATCTTGGTACGAAAAATGGCCTAAAGGTATGCAAGATACAGAAGGTGCTGGAAACTTAATCCAAACTCAATTCCAAGAAGGTAAAACAGCTGCTATCATCGACGGACCTTGGAAAGCTCAAGCCTTTAAAGATGCTAAAGTAAACTACGGAGTTGCAACTATCCCAACTCTTCCAAATGGAAAAGAATATGCTGCATTCGGTGGTGGTAAAGCTTGGGTCATTCCTCAAGCCGTTAAGAACCTTGAAGCTTCTCAAAAATTTGTAGACTTCCTTGTTGCAACTGAACAACAAAAAGTATTATATGATAAGACTAACGAAATCCCAGCTAATACTGAGGCTCGTTCATACGCTGAAGGTAAAAACGATGAGTTGACAACAGCTGTTATCAAACAGTTCAAGAACACTCAACCACTGCCAAACATCTCTCAAATGTCTGCAGTTTGGGATCCAGCGAAAAATATGCTCTTTGATGCTGTAAGTGGTCAAAAAGATGCTAAAACAGCTGCTAACGATGCTGTAACATTGATCAAAGAAACAATCAAACAAAAATTTGGTGAATAAAAAATTTGTTCAAGGGGGGTGGAAATCAAATCCCCCTTTGAATTTATCAATAGAGACACAAATAATTTAGCTTTCTTATAAAAAAGTAGTATCCTATGAAAGGAGTTAATATGGAAAAGCAACAACCTAGTAAAGCAGCCCTGCTGTCTATCATTCCTGGGTTAGGACAGATTTACAATAAACAAAAAGCCAAAGGTTTTATCTTCCTTGGTGTAACCATCGTATTTGTCCTTTACTTCCTAGCACTTGCAACCCCTGAATTGAGCAACCTCATCACTCTTGGTGACAAACCAGGTCGTGATAATTCCCTCTTTATGCTGATTCGTGGTGCCTTCCATCTAATCTTTGTAATCGTTTATGTACTCTTTTATTTCTCAAATATCAAAGATGCACATACGATTGCAAAACGCATTAACAATGGAATTCCAGTTCCACGCACACTCAAAGACATGATCAAAGGGATTTATGAAAATGGCTTCCCTTACCTCTTGATCATTCCATCTTATGTTGCCATGACCTTCGCGATTATCTTCCCAGTTATCGTAACCTTGATGATCGCCTTTACCAACTACGACTTCCAACACTTGCCACCAAACAAGTTGTTGGACTGGGTTGGTTTGACCAACTTTACAAACATTTGGAGCTTGAGTACCTTCCGTTCTGCCTTTGGTTCTGTTCTTTCTTGGACTATCATTTGGGCTTTGGCAGCTTCTACTTTACAAATCGTAATTGGTATCTTCACAGCTATCATTGCCAACCAACCATTTATCAAAGGAAAACGTATCTTTGGTGTTATTTTCCTTCTTCCTTGGGCTGTCCCAGCCTTCATCACTATCTTGACATTCTCAAACATGTTTAACGATAGTGTCGGTGCTATCAACACTCAAGTATTGCCAATCTTGGCTAAATTCCTTCCTTTCCTTGATGGAGCTCTTATTCCTTGGAAAACAGACCCAACTTGGACTAAGATTGCCTTGATTATGATGCAAGGTTGGCTCGGATTCCCATACATCTACGTTTTGACTTTGGGTATCTTGCAATCTATTCCTAACGACCTTTACGAAGCAGCTTATATTGACGGTGCCAACGCTTGGCAAAAATTCCGCAACATCACTTTCCCAATGATTTTGGCTGTTGCGGCACCTACTTTGATTAGCCAATACACCTTCAACTTTAACAACTTCTCTATCATGTACCTCTTCAATGGTGGAGGACCTGGTAGTGTCGGAGGTGGAGCTGGTTCAACCGATATCTTGATCTCATGGATCTACCGTTTGACAACAGGTACATCTCCTCAATACTCAATGGCGGCAGCTGTTACCTTGATTATCTCTATCATTGTCATCTCAATCTCTATGATCGCATTCAAGAAACTACACGCATTTGATATGGAGGACGTCTAAGATGAATAACTCAATTAAACTCAAACGTAGACTGACTCAAAGCCTTACTTACCTTTACCTGATTGGTCTATCAATTGTAATTATCTATCCACTGTTGATTACCATTATGTCAGCCTTTAAAGCAGGTAACGTCTCAGCCTTTAAACTAGATACTAATATCGACCTCAATTTTGATAACTTTAAAGGCCTCTTCACTGAAACCTTGTACGGTACTTGGTACCTCAACACTTTGATTATCGCCTTAATTACCATGGCTGTTCAAACAAGTATCATCGTACTTGCTGGTTATGCCTACAGCCGTTACAACTTCTTGGCTCGTAAACAAAGTTTGGTCTTCTTCTTGATCATCCAAATGGTGCCAACTATGGCCGCTTTGACAGCCTTCTTCGTTATGGCGCTTATGTTGAACGCCCTTAACCACAACTGGTTCCTCATCTTCCTCTACGTTGGTGGTGGTATCCCGATGAATGCTTGGCTCATGAAAGGCTACTTCGATACAGTGCCAATGTCTTTAGACGAATCTGCAAAACTAGACGGTGCAGGACACTTCCGCCGCTTCTGGCAAATTGTTCTACCACTTGTTCGCCCAATGGTTGCCGTACAAGCTCTCTGGGCCTTCATGGGACCTTTCGGGGACTACATCCTCTCTAGTTTCTTGCTTCGTGAGAAAGAATACTTTACTGTTGCCGTAGGTCTCCAAACCTTCGTTAACAATGCGAAAAACTTGAAGATTGCCTACTTCTCAGCAGGTGCTATCCTCATCGCCCTTCCAATCTGTATTCTCTTCTTCTTCCTACAAAAGAACTTTGTTTCAGGACTTACAAGTGGTGGCGACAAGGGATAATTTATCCCCGCCACCCTTTTTCATTTTATACTCTTCGAAAATCTCTTCAAACCACGTCAGCTTTATCTCCAACCTCAAAGTTGTGCTTTGAGCAACCTGTGGCTAGTTTGCACTTTGATTTTCATTGATTATTAGCAATTGTCACTGTAAATAATATCCTTGTAGCAAGCAATTTTTCTCCTAGACTTGAAATAAAGCGCATTTCTCTATATAATAATACTCATATAGAAAACACCTTTTAGAAAGATACCTATGCTTCCATATCCATTTTCCTATTTTTCAAGTATTTTGGGGTTTCGTAAGCCCCTGTCCAAACGTTTCGAGCTCAACTGGTTTCAACTTCTCTTTACCAGTATCTTCCTTATCAGCTTGTCTATGGTACCCATTGCTATCCAAAACAGCTCCCAGGAGACCTATCCGCTAGAAACTTTTATCGATAATGTCTATGAACCTCTGACAGATAAGGTTGTCCAGGATCTCTCTGAACATGCTACAATTGTCGATGGCACATTAACTTATACTGGAACAGCTAGTCAAGCCCCTTCTGTTGTGATTGGTCCAAGTCAAATCAAGGAATTACCTAAGGACTTGCAACTGCATTTCGATACAAATGAGCTAGTCATCAGCAAGGAAAGCAAGGAACTGACCCGCATCTCTTACCGAGCCATTCAGACTGAGAGTTTCAAAAGCAAAGACAGCTTGACCCAAGCAATTTCTAAAGACTGGTACCAACAAAATCGTGTCTATATCAGCCTCTTCCTAGTTCTCGGTGCGAGCTTCCTCTTTGGTTTGAATTTCTTTATCGTCTCTCTAGGAGCTAGTCTTCTCCTTTATATCACTAAGAAATCACGCCTCTTTTCATTTAGAACCTTTAAAGAGTGCTATCACTTTATCTTGAACTGTTTAGGATTGCCGACTCTGATTACACTTATTTTGGGATTATTTGGCCAAAATATGACAACCCTGATTACTGTACAAAATATTCTTTTTGTTCTGTATCTGGTCACTATCTTTTATAAAACACATTTCCGTGATCCAAATTACCATAAATAGGAGATTTTTATGCCCGTTACGATTAAAGACGTGGCCAAGGCTGCTGGTGTTTCGCCTTCAACCGTAACCCGTGTTATTCAAAATAAATCAACCATTAGCGACGAAACAAAAAAACGCGTTCGCAAAGCTATGAAGGAACTCAACTACCACCCAAACCTCAACGCTCGTAGCTTGGTAAGCAGCTATACTCAGGTTATCGGATTAGTTCTTCCTGATGACTCAGACGCCTTCTACCAGAATCCTTTCTTTCCATCGGTTCTACGTGGCATCTCTCAAGTCGCATCTGAAAACCACTATGCCATTCAGATAGCAACAGGGAAAGATGAGAAGGAGCGTCTCAACGCTATTTCACAAATGGTCTACGGCAAGCGTGTAGATGGGCTAATCTTTCTCTATGCCCAAGAAGAAGACCCTCTCGTAAAACTCGTCGCAGAAGAACAGTTCCCCTTCCTTATCCTAGGTAAATCTCTATCTCCTTTCATCCCACTTGTCGACAACGACAATGTTCAAGCTGGTTTTGATGCGACTGAATATTTCATCAAAAAAGGCTGCAAACGCATTGCCTTTATCGGAGGAAGTAAAAAGCTCTTCGTGACCAAAGACCGTTTAACAGGCTATGAACAGGCGCTTAAACATTACAAACTTCCCACTGACAACAATCGCATCTACTTTGCCGACGAGTTTCTGGAAGAAAAGGGCTATAAATTTAGCAAGCGATTATTCAAGCACGATCCACAAATTGATGCTATCATCACAACCGATAGCCTCCTAGCTGAAGGTGTTTGTAACTATATTGCCAAACACCAGCTGGATGTCCCTGTTCTCAGCTTTGACTCGGTTAATCCCAAGCTCAACTTGGCAGCCTATGTCGATATCAATAGTTTAGAGCTTGGTCGTGTTTCCCTTGAAACTATTCTCCAGATTATTAATGATAATAAAAACAATAAACAAATTTGTTACCGTCAATTGATCGCCCACAAAATTATCGAAAAATAAGAGACTGGGCAAAAAGTCGTTAAAAGCAAAAACGCATAGTATCAGGTATTGAAAAAACTTGATACTATGCGTTTTAATGTGGGAAGATTTACTTCCTTTTCTACTGAAATTGAGTCTTTTCCCAAGATCTTTTTATACTCAATGAAAATCAAAGAGCAAACTAGGAAGCTAGCCGCAGGTTGCTCAAAACACTGTTTTGAGGTTGTGGATAGAACTGACGAAGTCAGCTCAAAACATGGTTTTGAGGTTGTAGATGA
>ERZ1023241.246-NODE-246-length-12157-cov-27.419517_pt1 | contig 12157 bp, 8 predicted proteins | sample MGYA00380455_ERZ1023241 | MGnify/ENA primary metagenome ERZ1023241 (study PRJEB33173, sample SAMEA4830304) | metagenome | study: EMG produced TPA metagenomics assembly of the PRJEB25223 data set...
CAGTTCTATCCACAACCTCAAAACAGTGTTTTGAGCTGACTACGTCAGTTCTATCTACAACCTCAAAACAGTGTTTTGAGCTGACTACGTCAGTTCTATCTACAACCTCAAAACAGTGTTTTGAGCTGACTACGTCAGTTCCATCTACAACCTCAAAACAGTGTTTTGAGCTGACTACGTCAGTTCCATCTACAACCTCAAAACAGTGTTTTGAGCAACCTGAGGCTAGTTTCCTAGTTTGCTCTTTGGTTTTCATTGAGTATAACAGATTGTTAGAAGTTGGTTTAAATTTCCTAATCAGTTTGTTCACATTTACCTTCGATATATTATATCCCATAGTTAAGGTTGGTCATACAGATGATTATAGTCATGGAGCCGTAAAACTTAGTGTTTCTTTAGTTGACAAAGATGCCATGAAAAAAATATCTGTAACTGTAATAGGATATTTTGAAATAAATATAGATGAAAATATCACCGATATTCTATACGTAAATGGTACTGCTATTCTTTATCATTATTTACGTTCTATTGTTTCAATAGTTTCGGCAATTGATAGCAGTGAAGCAATGTTGCTACCTACCATTAATGTTTTAGAGTTACTAGATAAATCTCAACCTTTTGAAGAAGAATAATTTATTAGCTCACTAAATTGAGGGTAAGGAAAAGTAAAATCAGTAAGAAAAATGTCTTGCATTATACAGCAACCTTTTGGGAATGAGTAGATGGATTGAATAAAATTTTATTAAGAGTGGATGATTTATCTGTAGATTATTATTGGACAGTTAGTCTTGAAGTAGTCTAAGAATTAGGTTATAATCAGTAGAATCCTTGCTAATAATGAGGAGGTTAGTTTATGTATAGTAGACTGAATCTAAAATAGTACGAAACAATTGCTAAAACATTTATAGAAATTAATTTTACTTTCCCAATCGATTTGTTCTCATCTTATTTCAATCCGCTATATATTATGGTATCGAATCTTCATCAGAATGATAAAATTAATCAATTGATATCTGATTACAAACAGAATATGAAAGCTTTTTATATCACTATTGAAAAATTTATACGAGATGATGAAAGCCTTAAGTGTTATTTTATAAAGGTTATTTCAAGTCGTTCCAAGGTAACAAGTCTAGATCAGATTGAAGCTGATAAAACGATACAAAGAAAATATTCAAGTGAGCTAAAAAAATTTATTGGATTTTATAATGAGATTATTTGTGAGGAAAATAGTTTCCTACATGTACGAAAGAGGTGGTCGAGTTGGTTTAGGTAGTCGATGCGTGAGTTGATAATTCTCAGGGTATGGACTTCTTTTTCATGAATGAGGTAAAAGAGCAGGTATTGTTTAGAGACAATCATTCTGAGCATATTTTCTGGATAGAGGGAGTATCCGATTTTATGATCAAAGTTAATACCGCCCTCTGGTGAGAAGATGAGTAGGTTGGTAATTTAAACTATTAAACAGAATTTTTGATTAAAAGTATTATTTTATGAGAGAAATCCTAATTTCACAATCCATAGGCAAACTCTTGCATTTCGTTTTTTATTGGACTATAATAGGTTGGTATAAAGCCTTTTGTAGTAATAAAATGTAGAAGGTGTAGAAAGCAAGGATTTAGAATATTTGTAGTTAAAAACACAATGTTGCTATTCCTTACGATAGGGAGATAGATATGGCAATGATAGAAGTGGAACATCTTCAGAAAAATTTTGTGAAGACTGTTAAGGAACCGGGCTTGAAGGGGGCTTTGCGCTCCTTTATTCATCCTGAAAAGCAGACCTTTGAAGCGGTCAAGGATTTGACCTTTGAGGTTCCAAAAGGGCAGATTTTAGGATTTATCGGGGCAAATGGTGCTGGGAAGTCGACAACCATTAAAATGCTGACAGGAATTTTGAAACCAACATCTGGTTTTTGTCGGATTAACGGCAAGATTCCCCAGGACAATCGGCAAGATTATGTCAAAGATATTGGCGTAGTCTTTGGACAACGCACCCAGCTATGGTGGGATTTGGCTCTGCAAGAGACCTACACTGTCTTAAAAGAGATTTATGATGTGCCAAACTCGCTCTTTCATAAGCGCATGGACTTTTTGAATGAAGTCTTGGATTTGAAGGACTTTATCAAGGATCCCGTGCGGACTCTTTCACTGGGACAACGGATGCGGGCGGATATTGCGGCCTCCTTGCTCCACAATCCCAAGGTTCTTTTTTTAGATGAGCCGACCATTGGTTTGGACGTTTCGGTTAAGGATAATATTCGTCGGGCAATTACTCAGATCAATCAAGAGGAAGAAACTACCATTCTTTTGACCACTCACGATTTGAGTGATATTGAGCAACTTTGTGATCGGATTTTCATGATTGACAAGGGGCAAGAGATTTTTGATGGAACGGTGAGCCAACTCAAGGAGACCTTTGGTAAGATGAAGACTCTCTCTTTTGAACTGCTACCAGGTCAAAGTCATCTCGTCTCTCACTATGAAGGTCTGTCTGATATGACCATTGATAGACAAGGAAACAGCCTCAACATTGAATTTGATAGTTCTCGCTACCAGTCAGCTGACATTATCAAGCAAACCCTGTCTGATTTTGAAATCCGCGATTTGAAGATGGTGGATACGGATATTGAGGATATTATCCGTCGCTTCTACCGAAAGGAGCTCTAGGATGATCAAATTGTGGAGACGTTATAAACCCTTTATCAATGCAGGGGTTCAGGAGTTGATTACTTACCGAGTCAACTTTATTCTCTATCGGATTGGCGATGTCATGGGGGCTTTTGTGGCCTTTTATCTCTGGAAGGCTGTCTTTGATTCTTCGCAAGAGTCTTTGATTCAGGGCTTTAGTATGGCGGATATCACCCTCTACATCATCATGAGTTTTGTGACCAATCTTCTGACTAGATCCGATTCGTCCTTTATGATTGGGGAGGAGGTCAAGGATGGCTCCATTATCATGCGTTTGTTGCGACCAGTGCATTTTGCGGCCTCCTATCTTTTCACCGAGCTTGGTTCCAAGTGGTTGATTTTTATCAGCGTTGGCCTTCCATTTTTAAGTGTCATTGTCTTGATGAAAATCATATCGGGTCAAGGTATTGTAGAGGTGCTAGGATTAACTGTCATTTATCTTTTTAGCTTAACGCTCGCCTATCTGATTAACTTTTTCTTTAATATTTGCTTTGGATTTTCAGCCTTTGTGTTTAAAAATCTTTGGGGTTCCAACCTACTTAAGACTTCCATAGTGGCTTTTATGTCGGGGAGTTTGATTCCCTTGGCATTCTTTCCAAAGGTTGTTTCAGATATTCTCTCCTTTTTGCCTTTTTCATCCTTGATTTATACTCCAGTTATGATCATTGTTGGAAAATACGATGCCAGTCAGATTCTTCAGGCACTCCTTTTGCAGTTCTTCTGGCTCTTAGTGATGGTGGGATTGTCTCAGTTGATTTGGAAACGGGTCCAGTCCTTTATCACCATTCAAGGAGGTTAGTATGAAAAAATATCAACGAATGCATCTGATTTTTATCAGACAATACATCAAACAAATCATGGAATATAAGGTAGATTTTGTGGTTGGTGTCTTGGGAGTCTTTCTGACTCAAGGCTTGAATCTCTTGTTTCTCAATGTCATCTTTCAACATATTCCATTCCTAGAAGGCTGGACCTTTCAAGAGATAGCTTTCATTTATGGATTTTCCTTGATTCCCAAGGGAATGGACCATCTCTTTTTTGACAATCTCTGGGCACTAGGGCAACGCCTAGTCCGAAAAGGGGAGTTTGACAAGTATCTGACTCGTCCCATCAATCCTCTCTTTCACATCCTAGTTGAAACCTTTCAGATTGATGCCTTGGGTGAACTCTTAGTCGGTGGTATTTTATTGGGAACAACAGTGACCAGCATTGTTTGGACTCTTCCAAAATTCCTGCTTTTCCTAGTTTGTATTCCTTTTGCGACCTTGATTTATACTTCTCTTAAAATCGCAACAGCCAGTATCGCCTTTTGGACTAAGCAGTCAGGCGCCATGATTTACATCTTCTATATGTTCAATGACTTTGCTAAGTATCCGATTTCTATTTACAATTCTCTTCTTCGTTGGTTGATTAGCTTTATCGTGCCTTTCGCCTTTACAGCCTACTATCCAGCTAGCTATTTCTTACAGGAAAAGGATGTGTTCTTTAACGTAGGAGGTTTGATGTTGATTTCTCTGGTTTTCTTTGTTATTTCCCTTAAACTTTGGGATAAGGGCTTAGATTCCTACGAAAGTGCGGGTTCGTAAAAGTTAAAGTAAGACTAAAATCAAGAAAGGAACTTATGATGTTTGTAATTGAAGAAGTCAAGGATGAAAATCAAAAAAAGGCAGTTGTCGCTGAGGTTTTGAAGGATTTGCCAGAATGGTTTGGAATCCCAGAAAGCACACAAGCCTATATAGAAGGAACCACGACACTGCAAGTTTGGACCGCCTATCAGGAGAGTGATTTGACTGGATTTGTAAGCTTATCCTATTCGAGTGAAGATTGTGCAGAGATTGATTGTCTCGGCGTAAAAAAGCTTATCAAGGTAGAAAAATTGGGAGCCAATTGCTTGCTACTTTAGAGAGTGAAGCTCGTAAAAAAGTTGGTTATCTGCAGGTCAAAACAGTGGCAGAAGGTTCTAATAAAGATTATGATCGAACAAATGACTTTTATCGAGGTCTTGGCTTTAAAAAGTTAGAGATTTTTCCTCAACTATGGAATCCGCAAAATCCTTGTCAGATTTTGATTAAAAAGCTTGAATAATATTACTTGACATCTATTCTCAGAGTGCTATACTGTAAGTGTAATCGCCGATTTAGCTTAGTTGGTAGAGCAAGGCACTCGTAAAGCCTAGGTTATAGGTAGATAAACGACTGAGGATTTGAAAAAATAGATAGGTAGAAGATAACCGTTAAGCCTTACTCTTAGCGGTTATTTATATTGTTTAATAGCGCTGATATTTCATCAATTATGCCTGTTTTCGTGTTTCTAGTAGTTGTTCAAGTTTATTGCTACTATTTTTGATGGTATGAATGTGCTTATAATGTATCCCGGTTAACGAAAGTTTTGGACTTATACTCTTAGAAAATCTCTTCAAACCACGTCAACGTCGCCTTGCCGTGCGTATGGTTACTGACTTCGTCAGTTCTATCCACAACCTCAAAACAGTGTTTTGAGCTGACTTCGTCAGTTCTATCCACAACCTCAAAACAGTGTTTTGAGCAACCTGCGGCTAGTTTCCTAGTTTGCTCTTTGATTTTCATTGAGTACTAATCTTATTTTTTAACGTGTGCTAAAAAATAAATTAATGCAGGTTAATTTTTCTTGAATTAAATTTTTTTAAATGATATACTGTTTTTATGGAGAGATAACAATTATATATAAATGTACTACTCTATTTCCTAGATAATACTTAGTAAAACTTTTTATAACAAAGGCTAGCAAAGTTAAAGTTTATTATCTATTGGAGTTTAAATAAATATGTAAGGAATTAAAATGAAAAAAAGTACAGTATTGTCATTAACCACAGCTGCAGTTATTTTAGCAGCCTATGCCCCTAATGAGGTAGTCTTAGCAGACACATCTAGCTCTGAAGATGCTTTAAACATCTCTGATAAAGAAAAAGTAGTATTAGATAAGGAAACAGAAAATAAAGAGAAACATGAAGATATTCATAATGCTATAGAAACTTCACAGGATTTTAAAGAGAAGAAAACAGCAGTCATTGAGGGAAAAGAAGTTGTTAGTAAAAATCCTGTGACAGACAATAACACTAGCAATGAAGAAGCAAGAATCAAAGAAGATTCCAATCAATCCCAAGGAGATCATACGGACTCATTTGTGAATAAAAACACAGAAAATCCCAAAAAAGAAGATAAAGTTGTCTATATTGCTGAATTTAAAGATAAAGAATCTGGAGAAAAAGCAATCAAGCAACTATCCAATCTTAAGAATACAAAAGTTTTATATACTTATGATAGAATTTTTAACGGTAGTGCCATAGAAACAACTCCAGATAACTTGGACAAAATTAAACAAATAGAAGGTATTTCATCGGTTGAAAGGGCACAAAAAGTCCAACCCATGATGAATCATGCCAGAAAGGAAATTGGAGTTGAGGAAGCTATTGATTACCTAAAGTCTATCAATGCTCCGTTTGGGAAAAATTTTGATGGTAGAGGTATGGTCATTTCAAATATCGATACTGGAACAGATTATAGACATAAGGCTATGAGAATCGATGATGATGCCAAAGCCTCAATGAGATTTAAAAAAGAAGACTTAAAAGGAACTGATAAAAATTATTGGTTGAGTGATAAAATCCCTCATGCGTTCAATTATTATAATGGTGGCAAAATCACTGTAGAAAAATATGATGATGGAAGGGATTATTTTGACCCACATGGGATGCATATTGCAGGGATTCTTGCTGGAAATGATACTGAACAAGATATCAAAAACTTTAACGGCATAGATGGAATTGCACCTAATGCACAAATTTTCTCTTACAAAATGTATTCTGACGCAGGATCTGGGTTTGCGGGTGATGAAACAATGTTTCATGCTATTGAAGATTCTATCAAACACAACGTTGATGTTGTTTCGGTATCATCTGGTTTTACAGGAACAGGTCTTGTAGGTGAGAAATATTGGCAAGCTATTCGGGCATTAAGAAAAGCAGGCATTCCAATGGTTGTCGCTACGGGTAACTATGCGACTTCTGCTTCAAGTTCTTCATGGGATTTAGTAGCAAATAATCATCTGAAAATGACCGACACTGGAAATGTAACACGAACTGCAGCACATGAAGATGCGATAGCGGTCGCTTCTGCTAAAAATCAAACAGTTGAGTTTGATAAAGTTAACATAGGTGGAGAAAGTTTTAAATACAGAAATATAGGGGCCTTTTTCGATAAGAATAAAATCACAACAAATGAAGATGGAACAAAAGCTCCTAGTAAATTAAAATTTGTATATATAGGCAAGGGGCAAGACCAAGATTTGATAGGTTTGGATCTTAGGGGCAAAATTGCAGTAATGGATAGAATTTATACAAAGGATTTAAAAAATGCTTTTAAAAAAGCTATGGATAAGGGTGCACGCGCCATTATGGTTGTAAATACTGTAAATTACTACAATAGAGATAATTGGACAGAGCTTCCAGCTATGGGATATGAAGCGGATGAAGGTACTAAAAGTCAAGTGTTTTCAATTTCAGGAGATGATGGTGTAAAGCTATGGAACATGATTAATCCTAATAAAAAAACTGAAGTCAAAAGAAATAATAAAGAAGATTTTAAAGATAAATTGGAGCAATACTATCCAATTGATATGGAAAGTTTTAATTCCAACAAACCGAATGTAGGTGACGAAAAAGAGATTGACTTTAAGTTTGCACCTGACACAGACAAAGAACTCTATAAAGAAGATATCATCGTTCCAGCAGGATCTACATCTTGGGGGCCAAGAATAGATTTACTTTTAAAACCCGATGTTTCAGCACCTGGTAAAAATATTAAATCCACGCTTAATGTTATTAATGGCAAATCAACTTATGGCTATATGTCAGGAACTAGTATGGCGACTCCAATCGTGGCAGCTTCTACTGTTTTGATTAGACCGAAATTAAAGGAAATGCTTGAAAGACCTGTATTGAAAAATCTTAAGGGAGATGACAAAATAGATCTTACAAGTCTTACAAAAATTGCCCTACAAAATACTGCGCGACCTATGATGGATGCAACTTCTTGGAAAGAAAAAAGTCAATACTTTGCATCACCTAGACAACAGGGAGCAGGCCTAATTAATGTGGCCAATGCTTTGAGAAATGAAGTTGTAGCAACTTTCAAAAACACTGATTCTAAAGGTTTGGTAAACTCATATGGTTCCATTTCTCTTAAAGAAATAAAAGGTGATAAAAAATACTTTACAATCAAGCTTCACAATACATCAAACAGACCTTTGACTTTTAAAGTTTCAGCATCAGCGATAACTACAGATTCTCTAACTGACAGATTAAAACTTGATGAAACATATAAAGATGAAAAATCTCCAGATGGTAAGCAAATTGTTCCAGAAATTCACCCAGAAAAAGTCAAAGGAGCAAATATCACATTTGAGCATGATACTTTCACTATAGGCGCAAATTCTAGCTTTGATTTGAATGCGGTTATAAATGTTGGAGAGGCCAAAAACAAAAATAAATTTGTAGAATCATTTATTCATTTTGAGTCAGTGGAAGAAATGGAAGCTCTAAACTCCAACGGGAAGAAAATAAACTTCCAACCTTCTTTGTCGATGCCTCTAATGGGATTTGCTGGGAATTGGAACCACGAACCAATCCTTGATAAATGGGCTTGGGAAGAAGGGTCAAGATCAAAAACACTGGGAGGTTATGATGATGATGGTAAACCGAAAATTCCAGGAACCTTAAATAAGGGAATTGGTGGAGAACATGGTATAGATAAATTTAATCCAGCAGGAGTTATACAAAATAGAAAAGATAAAAATACAACATCCCTGGATCAAAATCCAGAATTATTTGCTTTCAATAACCAAGGGATCAACGCTCCATCATCAAGTGGTTCTAAGATTGCTAACATTTATCCTTTAGATTCAAATGGAAATCCTCAAGATGCTCAACTTGAAAGAGGATTAACACCTTCTCCACTTGTATTAAGAAGTGCAGAAGAAGGATTGATTTCAATAGTAAATACAAATAAAGAGGGAGAAAATCAAAGAGACTTAAAAGTCATTTCGAGAGAACACTTTATTAGAGGAATTTTAAATTCTAAAAGCAATGATGCAAAGGGAATCAAATCATCTAAACTAAAAGTTTGGGGTGACTTGAAGTGGGATGGACTCATCTATAATCCTAGAGGTAGAGAAGAAAATGCACCAGAAAGTAAGGATAATCAAGATCCTGCTACTAAGATAAGAGGTCAATTTGAACCGATTGCAGAAGGTCAATATTTCTATAAATTTAAATATAGATTAACTAAAGATTACCCATGGCAGGTTTCCTATATTCCTGTAAAAATTGATAACACCGCCCCTAAGATTGTTTCGGTTGATTTTTCAAATCCTGAAAAAATTAAGTTGATTACAAAGGATACTTATCATAAGGTAAAAGATCAGTATAAGAATGAAACGCTATTTGCGAGAGATCAAAAAGAACATCCTGAAAAATTTGACGAGATTGCGAACGAAGTTTGGTATGCTGGCGCCGCTCTTGTTAATGAAGATGGAGAGGTTGAAAAAAATCTTGAAGTAACTTACGCAGGTGAGGGTCAAGGAAGAAATAGAAAACTTGACAAAGACGGAAATACCATTTATGAAATTAAAGGTGCAGGAGATTTAAGAGGAAAAATCATTGAAGTCATTGCATTAGATGGTTCTAGCAATTTCACAAAGATTCATAGAATTAAATTTGCTAATCGGGCTGATGAAAATGGGATGATTTCTTATTACCTAGTAGATCCTGACAAAGATGCTTCTAAATATGAAAAACTTGGCGAGATTGCAGAATCTAAATTTAAAAATTTAGGAAATGGAAAAGAGGGTAGTCTAAAAAAAGATACAACTGGGGTAGAACATCATCATCAAGAAAATGAAGAGTCTATTAAAGAAAAATCTAGTTTTACTATTGATAGAAATATTTCAACAATTAGAGACTTTGAAAATAAAGACTTAAAGAAACTCATTAAAAAGAAATTTAGAGAAGTTGATGACTTTGTAACTGGTGGAAAAAGAACAGTAGAACTTGATTATAAATATGACGATAAAGGAAATATAACTGCCTATGACGATGGTAGTGCCTTACAATATGAAACTGAAAAACTTGACGAAATAAAATCAAAAATTTATGGTGTTCTAAGCCCATCTAAAGATGGACACTTTGAAATTCTTGGAAAGATAAGCAATGTTTCTAAAAATGCCAAGGTATATTATGGAAATAGCTATAAATCGATAGAAATCAAAGCGACTAAGTATGACTCACATTCAAAAACGATGACATTTGATTTATACGCTAATATTAATGATATTGTGGATGGATTAGCTTTTGCTGGAGATATGAGATTATTTGTTAAAGATGATGATCGAATAAAAGCTGAAACTAAAATTAGAATGCCTGAAAAAAATAAGGAAACTAAAGCAGAATATCCCTATGTATCAAGTTATGGGAATGTAATCGAATTAGGAGAAGGAGATCTTTCAAAGAACAAACCAGACAATTTAACTAAAATGGAATCTGGTAAAATCTATTCTGATTCAGAAAAACAACAATATCTGTTAAAGGATAACATCATTCTAAGAAAAGGCTATGCACTAAAAGTGACTACCTATAATCCTGGAAAAACGGATATGTTAGAAGGAAATGGAGTCTATAGCAAGGAAGATATAGCAAAAATACAAAAGGCCAATCCTAATCTAAGAGTCCTTTCAGAAACAACAATTTATGCTGATAGTAGAAATGTTGAAGATGGAAGAAGTACCCAAGCTGTATTAATGTCGGCTTTGGACGGCTTTAACATTATAAGGTATCAAGTGTTTACATTTAAAATGAACGATAAAGGGGAAGCTATCGATAAAGACGGAAATCTTGTGACAGATTCTTCTAAACTTGTATTATTTGGTAAGGATGATAAAGAATACACTGGAGAGGATAAGTCCAATGTAGAAGCTATAAAAGAAGATGGCTCCATGTTATTTATTGATACCAAACCAGTAAACCTTTCAATGGATAAGAACTACTTTAATCCATCTAAATCTAATAAAATTTATGTACGAAATCCAGAATTTTATTTAAGAGGTAAGATTTCTGATAAGGGTGGTTTTAACTGGGAATTGAGAGTTAATGAATCGGTTGTAGATAATTATTTAATCTACGGAGATTTACACATTGATAACACTAGAGATTTTAATATTAAGTTGAATGTTAAAGACGGTGACATCATGGACTGGGGAATGAAAGACTATAAAGCAAACGGATTTCCAGATAAGGTAACAGATATGGATGGAAATGTTTATCTTCAAACTGGCTATAGCGATTTGAATGCTAAAGCAGTTGGAGTCCACTATCAGTTTTTATATGATAATGTTAAACCCGAAGTAAACATTGATCCTAAGGGAAATACTAGTATCGAATATGCTGATGGAAAATCTGTAGTCTTTAACATCAATGATAAAAGAAATAATGGATTCGATGGTGAGATTCAAGAACAACATATTTATATAAATGGAAAAGAATATACATCGTTTGATGATATTAAACAAATAACAGACAAGACACTAAACATTAAGATTGTTGTAAAAGATTTTGCAAGAAATACAACCGTAAAAGAATTCATTTTAAATAAAGATACGGGAGAGGTCAGTGAATTAAAACCTCATAGGGTAACTGTGACCATTCAAAATGGAAAAGAAATGAGCTCAACGATAGTGTCGGAAGAAGATTTTATTTTACCTGTTTATAAGGGTGAATTAGAAAAAGGATACCAATTTGATGGTTGGGAAATTTCTGGTTTCGAAGGTAAAAAAGACGCTGGCTATGTTATTAATCTATCAAAAGATACCTTTATAAAACCTGTATTCAAGAAAATAGAGGAGAAAAAGGAGGAAGAGAATAAACCTACTTTTGATGTATCGAAAAAGAAAGATAACCCACAAGTAAACCATAGTCAATTAAATGAAAGTCACAGAAAAGAGGATTTACAAAGAGAAGATCATTCACAAAAATCTGATTCAACTAAGGATGTTACAGCTACAGTTCTTGATAAAAACAATATCAGTAGTAAATCAACTACTAACAATCCTAATAAGTTGCCAAAAACTGGAACAGCAAGCGGAGCCCAGACACTATTAGCTGCCGGAATAATGTTTATAGTAGGAATTTTTCTTGGATTGAAGAAAAAAAATCAAGATTAAGACAAAAGCTATAGAAAAAAATGGTTTATGTACTGAGATTAGATAGTGAGGTGATGACATAGTTTTGTGAAAACAGCCATTTATAACTCAATTATTTAGTTTACTTCACTATTGATACTATTTGGAGTTATTAATGGACTTAGTTTAGATAACTAATGAATTGAGGCTCTTTGTCAACTGTAGTGGGTTGAAGAAAAGCTAAGCTCGAGAAAGGACAA
>ERZ1023241.249-NODE-249-length-11928-cov-20.976586_pt1 | contig 11928 bp, 10 predicted proteins | sample MGYA00380455_ERZ1023241 | MGnify/ENA primary metagenome ERZ1023241 (study PRJEB33173, sample SAMEA4830304) | metagenome | study: EMG produced TPA metagenomics assembly of the PRJEB25223 data set...
ATTGCTTAACTCGGTTTGAAGTGGAATACTGTCAATCTATTTCAGGACAAGACACTTATCTATGATCTGTATTCACGGCTAAATAAAACTTTTAACTAAGGAAGGTTAAAAACCATTCTGATCTAAAGCATTTAAAGCTTGATCAAGCTGTGAAGAGATTTCAGGCAAAACTTTCTGTAAAAATTCTATTTGAACTCTCGCTTCTTCCGGAGCAACGACCTGAGCATTTACCAGATTCTGCTGCTGTACCAGCAAACGATCCAGCTGGCGTTCATCTGGCTTCTCGCCTTGACTTAAACCATTCATCATTTGGGTAAAATCCAGATAAAGCTGCTCTCTCTGTTGTAATAAGACCTGCTGTTCAGAATCCACTTCCGGGTGTCCAGCCGTTCTTGCCGGTACAGGTGGTTTAGAAATTAAACTGGAAGTAATCAGTGACTTTGCTGGAAAAGTCATCTGATCATCAGGTTTCAGTATATTGAACTCTGCCTTATAGATATCCTTATGAACCTGATAAGCAATCCCAACCAGAATACCGGTTAATAACATTCCCGCCAGCAGATATAAAGTAAGTGTTTTATTCCTCATATATGCCACCTACAATGCTTAGAGCAACGTTCATAACACATTGCTCTTTTTAAGAGCCATTATTTGCTACGGCGTAGACCAGTCTGCTGGGGCATAACCGATCCGGACACGCTGTGGATGATTGCCTACAGGCACACTGGTCACTTTATTGCCTGTCGCGAAATCAATTACGGTCACCACATCCGTTTCACTTTCTGAAATAATGCAGCTACGGCCATCCGGACTTCGGGTGGCCCAGTATGGTTTACCTGCAGGAATCAATTTTCCGGCAGTCAGGCTCTTACGATCGACAATGGTGGCATAATTATCCATCGTGCCCGCAACACAGAGTTTTTCACCGTCTGCACTAATCGACAGGCCATGATGGCGGGAATCATTCACCCATTTGGTACGGTCTTTGGGAATGCTATCGCTACCTGGCAACTGACCAATACGGGTCACTTTATTCTGGTTTAAGTCATACTCAATCAAACCATTAAAAAATGATACCTGAGCATAGAGTTTGCCTTCATCTTTGCTAAAGACCATCGGCCGCACTGAATTAGATAAATCCTTTCGACCAAAAGCATCCAATGCCGGTCTAAAGTCAATTTTCTTAAGTACGTGATGGGTATTGGCATCTGCAATGGTGATATAGCGTTTACCTTTGGTGAAATCCTGCCACTGCGCATCAAGAGAGGTTTCTACATTACCAATGGCCGAGTTCAGAATTTTTCTGCCATTATCAAAGTAGATATTTTCATGCGGTTTATCACCCGTCGCAAATCGACCAAGTTCCTTACCAGTATGAATATCCAGTACATGCACCACATTTCCGGAAGATGCGGAAACCGCGACACGCTGGCCATCTGGTGAAACTGCCATATGATCCGCGCGGAAGCCTTCAACTGGAGTACGCCAGTTAATTTTGCCTGTCTTGATGTTGATAGAGACCACATCGGCAAAACTTGGACGGGATGCGACCACTGACTGTCCATCTGGCGTGGAATACATATCGTCGACCAGCTGATCATTACCTTCACCCGCAGTAGCTTGAATATAGGTATAGGCAATCAGTTTAATGGGATTGAGGTGAATCTCTTTCAGACGCTCCTTACGATCAGGAATCATGTTGATCACACCAACCTTGCCAAAGTCACCTGAAGATCGAATCACTGTAACTGTTCCATCCCAGTTATTACCCACAAAGAAAACTTGCTGGGAATTGGGCGGTTGAGGCAAGGTAGGCGAATCTGCCTGTGCAGTTGAAAAGACTGAGAGCATGGCCATCGCGGACAAGCTCATACAGAACCGTGATAATCGTTTTTTCTGGATTTCCATGCGGTATTCTCCATATTTTCTATTTTATTGTTTTTATCTTTGTTCAATCCACAGTCAGGCCGTGGATCTCAATCATCCACTATACAATGAAGAAAAAACCATGCTGATTTTTCCGACAGAATAGAAATATGAAAAACTAGAAAAGTTGAAGCGTCCATTGATATGAACGCTTCTCAGTAAGATAGTTTTATTGAAGAATACTTAAAATTTTAGATATCCAATACATCCACAAATTTAGCATCTAGGACCTTAGCCAGATCCGCAGGTTTTAAACCAATATCCAGACCACGTTTACCCCCACTGACATAGATTTTATTCAGCTGTTCCGCAGATGCGTCAATGACAGTTTTCAGGCGTTTTTTCTGCCCAACCGGACTAATTCCCCCGACAAGATAACCCGTTAGACGTTCTGCCTGTTTAGGATCTGCCATTTGTAGCTTTTTACAACCAAAGGCTGATGCTACTTTTTTCAGGTTTAACTGATGGTTGACTGGAAGAACTGCCACAAAATACTGCTTCTCATCCGTGACTAATAAAGTTTTGAATACTTCTTCTACTGCTAATCCTAACTTTTCTGCCGCTTCCAGACCAAAGCTTTTGACATTGGCATCATGTTCATATTCGTGAATGCTATATTCAATTTTTTGAGATTTTAATAATTTGCATGCAGGTGTCATAACAGCTTCGATAGTATTTTGACGGGATCTTCATTATAGCTTATCAATTCTGCTTGGGTTTTATTCTGTGATTCTGAATAGCCTAAACAATCAATATGTGTTCAAAATACAATCAGATACCATTAGCTTTTAATCCAGAATATCTATTTATATTGCACTTTAACTGAACCTAGCTATCTCATTTATCATTGTAATGCCGCATACCATCTTGGTCTTAAGCTTAAAAATTCATCATTTAAAAACATAGGCAATATTCAGATGAATAACAACGTCTATACATGAAGTGCCATTTTGCCAATGTTATTGAGCGAACATAAAGAATGACAAATAAAGGGAAGACTTAGAAAATTGAGCACATTCGTCAATATTAGACGAGGTCAATAAAAGATTAATGAAGAATCATAAGTTTTTAATTTTACGTTTGTGATCAGTATCATTTAGCCAATGCTCAGTAGCAATGAGCCTATCTCTTTTTGCAGAAAAATAATGTGCTCCTTGCTTTACTAACGAAATAAAACCCATTCAATAATAAACTTCAGTTCATACCATTTATCAAATAACTTTTTGATTTTTATTCCAAGTTTGATATTTTAGTTTGCATAATAATGAATAGAATAAAAATTTGATTCATCCAAAAATATAATGAAAACCCGGTCTTTTACTGATAACCATAATTTTTGATATGAGCAGAGACTTCGACTAATAATTTTTTATTTTTGACTAGCCATTGCCGAATAAATACACAATTTAAAATAATTATGAATAAACATTGAGGTCTAACTTACACAGCATAAATGTAACAATTAAGCCAATTCATCTAAAATATAAAAATGATGTAAAAAACGAAGATTTGGTAGTTTTGAACATTGCTAAATACTTGCAAAGTTTTCATGATATGGCAACTGCGTGGTACATGCTTTTCTATGTCAATTCAAAGAAATTATAAAAATAATGTAGGAATTCATGCCATAATAGGCGAAGTTTGTAGACATCTTGCAAACCTATCCTGAAACTTTTTAACTGGAGCACCATAGATGACTTCGACCATTTTGGTTATTCATGGACCGAATTTAAATTTGCTAGGAAAGCGCGAACCCGAAGTTTATGGTTATTTAACTCTAGAAGATATTAATCAGCAGCTCACTGCTCAGGCTGAAAAAGCTACTTTACAACTTGACACTTTCCAGAGCAACTGGGAAGGCGCAATTGTTGACCGAATTCATCAAGCCCAACAAGACGGCGTGCAATATATCATTATTAATCCTGCTGCCCTGACGCATACCTCAGTTGCAGTTCGTGATGCACTTCTTGGCGTGGCAATCCCGTTTATTGAAGTCCACCTGTCTAACGTCCATGCACGTGAGGCATTCCGACATCATTCATATCTATCCGATAAAGCTATTGGCGTGATCTGTGGTCTAGGTGCAAAAGGCTATGCTGCCGCACTCGACTATATCATTGAAAAAATACAATCTTCTAAACAATCTTAATTAGGAATACTGTCTCATGGATATCCGTAAAATCAAGAAGCTCATCGATTTGATGATTGAATCTGACTTACAGGCGATTGAAGTTAAGGAAGGTGATCAGTCGATCGCTCTGACTCGTCGTAATCCAGTAGTTGCAGCAGCTGTTCCTGCAATGCCTGCACCTGCAGCTGACGTCCCTGCAGCTAAATCTCCTCGCGGTGCAGTTGAAAAATCTCCAATGGTTGGCGTGTTCTATGCAGCTCCAAGCCCAGGCGAAGCACCTTTTGTAAAAATTGGCCAAACTGTTTCTGCTGGTGAAACACTGGGTATCATTGAAGCAATGAAAATCATGAACCCGATTGAAGCAACTCAAAGCGGCGTGATTGAAGAAATTCTGGTGAAAAATGGTGAAGTGATTCAGTTTGGTCAGCCACTTTTCCGTTACCGCGCCTAATCACTTCGGGGATTCATAATGTTGCAAAAAGTTTTAATTGCAAACCGAGGTGAGATTGCCCTGCGCATCGCCCGAGCTTGCAAAACTTTAGGAATTAAAACCGTCGGTGTCTATTCAGATGCTGACAAAGACCTGATGCACTTACGCTTCTGTGATGAAGCCGTGTGTATTGGTCCTGGCGCGAGTAGCGACAGTTACCTGAATATTCCAGCCTTAATTACAGCCGCTGAAATTACCAGTGCAGATGCCATCCACCCTGGTTATGGCTTTTTATCTGAAAATGCTGAATTTGCTGAAATCGTAGAAAGTTCTGGTTTTATCTTCATTGGACCACGTCCAGAACATATTCGCCTAATGGGAAATAAGGTTTCTGCGATTATTGCCATGAAAAAAGCGGGGGTACCAACTGTACCTGGCTGTGATCATGCGGTGACAATTCACAATGCGCTTGCTGAAGCCAAAGAAATTGGTTTCCCGCTCATCGTGAAAGCGGCTTCCGGTGGTGGTGGTCGTGGTATGCGCATTGTAGAACGTGTGGATACCCTGCTTGAATCAGTACAAGCCGCTCAGCGTGATGCAGAAATGTGGTTTGGTGATGACACGGTTTATATGGAACGTTTCCTGCAAAAACCGCGTCACGTCGAAGTACAGGTTCTAGGCGACGGTAATGGTCATGCGATCCATTTATATGACCGTGACTGTTCTTTACAGCGTCGTCACCAGAAAGTACTTGAAGAAGCGCCAGCGCCTAACCTGCCAGAACAGGCTCGTGCTGACATTCTTGAAGCCTGTGTCAATGCTTGTAAATTGATGCAATATCGCGGTGCCGGTACATTCGAGTTCCTGTTTGAAGAAGGTGAATTCTTCTTTATTGAAATGAATACCCGTGTTCAGGTTGAACACCCTGTGACTGAAATGGTCACCGGTATCGACATCATTGAACAGCAGTTACGTATTGCGGCTGGTTTAGGTCTGGATATCCAGCAAGAAGATGTACGGGTTCAAGGTCATGCGATCGAATGCCGTATCAACGCAGAAGATCCATCGAACTTCATGCCATCTCCTGGCAAAATCGAGACCTTCTATGCGCCAGGTGGTGCAGGTATCCGTTTAGACTCTCATATCTATCCAGGTTACAGCATCCCGCCGTATTATGATTCAATGATTGCCAAGCTAATTGCCCATGGTAAAGACCGTAAAACTGCAATAGCACGCATGAAGCAGGCCTTGGATGAAATGATTCTGACAGGTGTAAAAACCAATATTCCATTACACAAAGATCTGATTCTTCAGGATGAAAATTTCTGTGAACAGGCAATGGATATTCACTATCTGGAAAAACATTTGTTGAAGCAGCTTGAAGGTGCTGAAGACAAAGAAAAAGCTTGATCCGAGACTTGATCTAATAAAAAAACCGCTGAATTCAGCGGTTTTTTATATCTAGCCTTCAATCAAGGCAAAATGCGTCGAAGCACAGCAAAACATTGTTCTGCTTTTTCATTGGCACAGAAATTAATGGTATTTGAGTTCTGCCACTTCACAAAATACTGCGAAATCTCGCCTGACTGATCCACCTGATTACCGGAACAGTCTTTTTCATTATTGTCGTATTTAACCTGCATAATCAGCGCTGGAATCTGTGCAGCAGGATCTTGTGAAGGCTGATAGTCATACAGCCCTGTGGTCCATTCTGAACCGCTTTTAATCACTACGTTGTTATTGCCTTTAAAATTATAGTATTCAACACATTTCTTATTATCTGGAATTTCCATTCCCCATAGCCCGACAATTTCAGGACGGGTATTAATGGTAAAGGTATTCGGAACTTCGATAGGTTTCGCAATACTATTTGCAGCTTGATTATTATTTTCTGTTGCCATTAGCCAAGATGAGCTCATGAGCAAGACAAGGCTAAGACAGGTTTTTTTCATATTCACAGGCTTCGTTTCAATCCTAATAATTAATTTTAACTTATCATATTTTTCGGGATCATATTCTGCTCTACATCAGTTTAAATACCGAAATAAAACAAATTTTTATCATTATAGTTTAAAAACATGGATTTCCTTTTTTAATTTTTTTGTATATATTTCGTATACAAACGTATATTGATAACGTAAGTAAAAACAGATTATTCCAAGAATAAAGTTGTACTTTTGGGTAAAAAGCATTTCCCAAACAAAGTGATATTTCACAAATAAAAATTAGATACAGGACTTAGATTTGCGAATACCTCGAATCACAGACCAGAACTTGAATCCTGAAACATATGCCTACTTGGTCATTCTTTTCATTATTTTAGTGACTTGTTTGATTGGCATTATGACCAGAACACAGGATTACTTAGCCATACTCTGGCCTTCCAATGCTGCCTTACTGGCCATGTTTTTACGCTTCCCCCATTTAAACAATATGGGCGGGTGGCTAGGTGCTTTCTGTGCGTTCATGTTTGCCGATCTGGCAACAGGTAATAATCTTTTACAGAGTCTGTTTCTAACGCTTGCTAACCTGATCAGTACGATTGTATCGCTATTTTTTATCCGATATTTCCAGATCAATTATAAGTACTACAATACTGGCTTCACTTTCGTGCATATGTTCGGCATCTGTGCATTCGCAGGATGCCTGGCCAGTGCAGTGTTTGCCGTTGCGACCTTACCCAATCTTCCTCATTCCTTTATGACCAAGGAAAATTTATGGATAGATTTTGGGCTGTGGTGGACAGGCGAAATGGTAAATTACATTATTGTCCTGCCGCTTTTTTTAGCCTTTCCTAGAACCAAAGATCTCAAGTATTTATTTAAAAACCGCAGACAGAAGCAGAACTCTTTTAGTTATCTGCTGCCAGCAGGTACGGTAATCCTGTGTATTATCCTGAGTAATATTTTTGTCGGTCCAGGTGCCCTGCTTTATCCGTTGGCAGCTTTAATCTGGGCAGCACTGACCTATCGCATCTTTACGATTGCGATTATTAATGCCTTTGTAATCATTTTGATGTATTACAGCCTGACCCAGTTCTATGCCACTACACATGATACGTTGGCAGACTCGACCATTTATATCTCGTTAAGGATCGGACTATTTATGCTGGCATTATCACCGCTGATCCTGTGTATCATCAGTCAGAACCGCAATGATCTGTTTAAACGGGTATTGTATTTGGCCAATCATGACAGTCTGACTCGGACCATGAACCGACATTTTTTCTTTCAGAAAGGCGAATATTTACTGCAACATTCCAAAAGCGTGCAGTTTTCCCTGATTATGCTGGATATCGACCATTTCAAACGTTTAAATGATCATTTTGGCCATCATGTGGGCGATAAAGTACTGCAACACTTTGTTGAAATCATCCGTTCCAATTTACGTTCTCAGGATCTGTTTGCGCGTATTGGTGGTGAGGAATTTGTGATTTTACTTTGGGATACTAAACCTTCTAAAGCTCAGTTTATTGCCGAACGTATTCGTGAACTGGTAGCTAAAACGCCGATGTATCAACCTGATGGATCACCTTTATCGATTACTGTGAGTCTCGGGATTACGCATCAACATGCCCCGCTTTCTCAGGATTTACAGCAACTGATCAATACCGCAGATCAGGCCTTATATCAGGCCAAACACTTGGGACGTAATCAGGTGGTGCTTGCATCCTGAACTGAAACCCTCTACAACCTTATAACAATATCAACGCTAGGGAATGCAGATGAAATTTGAAGAATACTTACAATACGATGGATTAGGACTGGCTGAACTGGTTAAAAATAGACAGGTAAATTCAAGCGAACTTTTATCAGTTGCTTTAGAACGCAGTGCAAATATTAATCCTGAAATCAATGCCATTATTATTCCCATGCATAAGCATGCCTTGCAGCGTACCCAGCAAGAACTGTCTGGCCCCTTTGCTGGAGTTCCATTTCTGGTCAAAGACCTGTTTCAGGAATATGCAGGTTATCCGACGTCTTATGGATGTCAGGGTTTAAAGCGTATCGGGTATATCGCTGAAACCAATGCCGAGATTGTTAATCGTTGGGAACAGGCAGGTATTGTGACCTTTGGCCGTACCAACACCCCTGAATTCGGAATTAAAGGCATTACAGAGCCAGATGCCTGGGGAAGCTGTAAAAACCCGTGGAATTTAAGACATAACAGTGGTGGCTCGTCAGGCGGTTCTGCTTCTGCTGTGGCAGCCGGCATTGTGCCAATTGCCGGTGCAGGTGATGGTGGTGGCTCAATTCGTATTCCGGCTTCCTACTGTGGTCTGTTTGGTTTAAAACCAAGCCGTGGACGTACGCCGTGGGGACCGCAAATGAGTGAGGCAATGCACGGTGCTGCCATTCAACATGTACTCACCAAAACTGTTCGGGATAGTGCGGCAATGCTGGATGCCACCCATGGTGAAGATCGCAGTTCGCTGTTTACGATCCAACGTCCGCATACATATTATCTGGAAGTGATTCAGCAACCACCAAAAAAATTAAAAATCGCATTTAATACCCGTTCCAGCATTGATACGCCTGTTTCTCAAGATGCTATTAAAGCGGTAGAACAAACTGCCCGTTTACTGGAATCTTTAGGTCATGAAGTCGTTGAGGATCAACCGCAGATTGATGGCATGCAACTGGCTAAAGATTTTATTACGACGTGGTTTAGCCAGTTTTCTTATATGCTGGACGAAATCCAGAAAGGCTATCCATCCAGATCAGGCGATTTTGAACTGGATTCTCTGGCGCTAGCTGCTTTTGGTGCCAAAACGACGGCAATTGAATATATCCAGAATCTGACCAACTGGGGACAATATGTGACCCAGATGAATCATTTCTTTGATGATTATGATCTCTACCTGACACCAGCCACGGCCACTGTTGCACCCAAAAATGGCGAAGTCAAGACACCAAACTGGCAGAAGCCGATTCTTAAAGCTTTATTAAAAATGAATAAGGCACATTTATTGGCACAAGGTAAGCTGGTCGACCAGATTGTGAAAGAAAACCTAAAATGGGTGCCATTCACTCAGTTAGCCAATATTACCGGCCTTCCAGCAATGTCCGTGCCGCTATACTGGAATGAAGATAACCTGCCTTTGGGCTCACAGTTTATTGCACCATTTTCCCGTGAAGATTTGCTGTTACAACTGGCCGCTCAATTAGAACAGGCTCAGCCCTGGTTTAATCAATATTCCAAAATCCGCATTTAATCATTCAATCGTATCTTAAACCTGCTTTTGCAATTCGACTTTGCTGGGTAAGCCAAATACTAGCAACAGGCCCAGCAAGGTCGACAGCGCAGCAGCAATAAAGATTGATATTCCACCGACCTGATCCCAATAACGACCGGCTAGAATACTGCCACTCGCCACGCCTAAGCCCCACATGGTGCTATACAGTGCCTGTCCGCGGCCTTGTTGTCCGGCCGAGAAATTCTGGAAAATAACCCGCATGGCAATCATATGAAATAAGCCAAAACTCAGGGCATGAATGGTCTGGGCAAAAAACTGTGCCAGAAATAACGATGGAAATAGGCCTACAGTCAGCCATCTTAAACCGGTCATTAACAGGCATAGCATCACCAGATGACGCCATGACCAGCGTGTCAGAAAAAATGTAGCGTAGGCAAACATAATGATTTCAGCAATAACCCCAACCGACCAGAGTAATCCGATCTGACTGGTACTGAATCCATTCTGGCTGAGATAGTTACTATAAAAACTATAAAATGGCGCATGTGAAAACAGCATGATCAGTTCAATCAGGAAAAAACTGTATACCACCGGACGCTTGAAGATCGGCCATAAAGCTTCGAGTTTTTTCTGAGCTGTCGGTGCTGCTGTAGGTTCTTTGATGGTAAATGACCAGAGAAAAGCCAGAAATGAAATACAGAGCAATAAGATTGGTAGCATACTGATGCTGATAATTTCAAAAATTGCCCCTAAACCAAATACGCCAATAATAAATCCAATAGATCCCCACTTACGCACTTTGCCATAGAGCTCTGCCCTTTTCTCACCTAACCAGAATAAAGTCACACCTTCAAACTGAGCCAAAATTGCATTCTGAAAGAAACTAAAAATCAGCATAAGCAAAGCGACTGACTGGAAGCTATTTGGAATGATAAAAATCATGAACCAGATACAGGCTTCCATCCAGGTAGCTATACGCACCAGCAACATGCGTTTCCCGGATTTGTCTGCAATCCACCCCCAAATAAATGGCGCAAAAAATCGGGTGACAATCGCAATCGAAGATAAAATCCCAATTTCCTGATAATTAAAGCCTTGATCTTCCAGATACAGACTCCAGAAAGGCATGAATGCGCCCACAATCGCATAATAAAAAAAGTAGAAAAAACTGAGTCTGTAATGAATAGCTAGAGATTGCATCAGACTAGATTCTCTTCTATTTCCAATAACTTAAAATAAATATAAGTTGCGCTGAGTTGCATTGATTGGGTCTCGGTTAGATCTCGATAATCTATAAGATAATCATCTATAGATTCTTCAAAGCTCTTTAACTAATTTGAGAAAAATAAGATTTTAACTTAATACATTAGCTAAATTCTTAATTTATTTTTTTAGTTCAATCATGAGCTTATCAAGCGTACTCATTTGATGGGTCTAAGAATTAAAATGACTACCATTCTGATACATTGACAGCTCAGCACTGCAAAAATCTAAGTTTTGTTTTGCTTGGACTTTGTCTGTAATGGGGCTCACCAATAAAAAAAGAAAAAACCCTCAACATTTAGAATGCAAGGGATTTGATTGCCGTAATACGTCCGGCGATTTAGAAATAAAAAAAGCCTGCTCAACTCTCCCAAATTAAGCAGGCCCATGTGAGGTCAAAAATCTATTTCATTGTTTTTCTGAGCAAAGATCCTAACAGATGATTATTACAGCTGAATATAATTATTTATTGAAGATCAAGAGAATATCGAATAATAATTAATCACTTAGATTCTTTTAAGCATTCTTAATTAAGTCAAAAAAATACCCACACCATTGGGGTTGATGTGGGTGAAACTTTAAATTCAAATGTGGAGCTTTTTAAACACCTAAACATATAAAGTATTCCAATTAACTCCATTCGTCAAAACCATTTTGGAGCAATTTACTGATTTATCAGTGAATATAACGATTATATTAATCGCTCTTACCACTAACTTCTTTCAAACAATCCCGGCATTCTTTCTTGCCGTCGCTAATCTCAGTTATGCCATGCAGACCGAATAAGCAGAATAGGATATGGAGTATACTTTTCTCCAGACAAAAAAAACCTCCCTAGGACAGGAGGCAGAAATTAAGAACCTACAGCGATAAATGCATATTTCTAAGGCGCTAAATATATATGGGGTCTAATAAAAATACAATAAATATTAGACTTCCTTCATAAATCATTTTTCAACCAATTTAATTGTTTATCTTTCA
>ERZ1023241.250-NODE-250-length-11926-cov-43.670879_pt1 | contig 11926 bp, 11 predicted proteins | sample MGYA00380455_ERZ1023241 | MGnify/ENA primary metagenome ERZ1023241 (study PRJEB33173, sample SAMEA4830304) | metagenome | study: EMG produced TPA metagenomics assembly of the PRJEB25223 data set...
AAGTTATGGCTGGTTTTTATACTGTTGCACTTGCCGCTTGAATCCGCCTTGTTTTGATTTGAGCTTCTTATTGTACAAATTTAAAAATCACTAGACTGGTCGCCAGTGCCGCCATACCGCTGACCAGACCATAAACAGTTTCATGACCTTTAGAAAAACGTTTTGCAGTCGGCAAGAGTTCGTCTAGTGCCAGATAAACCATCACCCCACCGATGATCCCAAACACCATGCCATAAATGGTATGGCTCATATACGGTGCCAGAATGAAATAACCCAGCGCAGCGCCCAGAGGTTCAGCAAGGCCTGAAACCAGACTGGCCACAAGTGCATAGTCTTTACGGCCTGTTGCACCATAGACCGGTAATGCAATTGCGACACCTTCAGGCACATTATGAATTGCAATGGCAACCGCTAGAGGTGCACCGAGTGCAGGGCTTTCTAGCGTCGCAAAAAAAGTCGCCAATCCTTCTGGCAGGTTATGTGCACTAATCGCGAATAAGGTCAGCAGGCCGGTTCTTAGCAGTTGCGGCTGACTCAGATCCTGTTTCGATTGTGCCTCAATGGTTTCATGCGGATTAGGAACGAATCGATCCAGCAATAAGACCAATACCACACCTAATAAAAAAGCAAAGGTGCCATAAGCAAAACCGGATTTTTCATCAAAGGCCAGGCTAAAAGAACTAATAGATTTATTTAAAATTTCTGTGAGCGAGACATAGATCATTGCTCCCGCAGCAAAAGCCAGTCCGAAGGCTAAAACCCGGTAATTCGGTTTTTTCAAGAACAGCACCAATCCCCCACCCACGAGGGTAGCCAGACCTGCCAAAAATGTCACTGCAAAAGCGGTATAGACTTGTGCATCGGTAACGGGAGCAATTCCCATAAGTCTGCCCATTAAAAAAGTCATTATCACCAAAGATGATAATGACTTTCATTTACAGCAACAATGTGTTTATGTGAAGATTTTTAGTCTTCTGGTTCTTCTGGATTTTTTGCCAGATGCATGACAGCCAGTGCCAGACCACCCCACAATAAAACCATGGAGAAAATCATCATAATCAATGCAGATGTATTCATATTCGTTCTCCTAACTATGACGATCTTTCACTAGACTGAACAGAATGGCACCCAGAATAAAGAATGCAATCGTGCCCCCACCAATTATCCATAGCGTACTTGCAGGATAATCACCATAACCTTCTGCCATGATTGATTTTAGGGTTAAACCCAATGCTGATAATAAAGATAAGGGCGTGATCACAGTCAGCATGAATTTCCAGCTGCCACCCAGTTTCAGACTGGCAAACTCGTTCACATGTGTTTCTAGCTGTTTCATCAATGGACGACGGAACCAGGACAATAAAATAATCGAGAACAGACCACCACCCACAATACCAATGTTGTTAGCGAAGTAGTCAATGATGTCGACAAAGGTAATGGCACTATGAGTTGAGAACATCAAGGTGGATACAACCGCTGAACCACCCGCAATGATGGTCACTGACTTATTCTTCGACCAACCCAGTTTGTCCTGGAATGCCGCAATTGGTACCTGCAGGATACTCACCATGGAGGTAATACCTGCCACCGTCAATGAACCAAAGAACAGGAAGCCGAACAGATCACCGCCTGCGCCTAAGCTGGAAATGATTTTCGGGAAGGCAATAAAGGCCAGACCGATACCACCAGATACGACATCTTCAACTTTTGCACCTGAACTGAACGCCATAAAACCAAGCGCTGCAAATACCCCAATACCTGCCAGGATTTCAAAAGACGAGTTAGCCAATGCCACCACAACGCCTGAACCGGTCAGGTTGGTTTTACGTTTCAGGTAAGAGGCATAGGTCAACATAATCCCGAAACCCACTGAGAGTGAGAAGAAGATGTGACCGAACGCAGCCAGCCAGACTTTATAATTGGTCATGGCTTCCCAGTTTGGAGTAAAGAAGGCATTTAAGCCATCCACTGCACCTGGTAAACGTACCGCCTGAATCACCAGAATTGTGAATAAAATCACCAGTAATGGCATAAAGATTTTATTCGCCAGTTCCACTCCACGGCGTACCCCACCGTAGAGAATCAGCATCACGGCTGCCCAAACGATCACCAGACCAAAGAACAGTACCGGTACAAAACCGAAAGTTAAGCTCTCACCATTTTGCAGGTAGCTATTGAAGAAGAAGCCTTGAGTATCTGTGCCCCACTGCTGTCCAAAGGAATAAATCATATAGCTGCCGGCCCAAGACAGGACGCTGGCATAATAAATCCCGATAATCAGGGTCACCATGACCTGCCACCAACCCAGAGATTCTGCATTCATGAGTTTTTTGTAGGCCATTGGTGGTGCTTTGCGGAACTTATGTCCAACTGCATAATCTAAAAATAATAGAGGTAAACCTGCTGCAAAAATTGCAATCAGATAAGGAATCAGGAATGCCCCACCACCATTTTCATAGGCAACGTATGGAAAGCGCCAAATATTCCCCAAACCAACGGCAGAGCCAATGGCTGCAATAATAAATCCTGATCGTGCCGACCAATTCTCTCGAGTATCTGTCATAGAACACCTAAACTTTAAACTTCATTCAATACTGCTTGTTATGGTTATGTCGCGAGCACTGAAGAAGCATTTCAATTATTTCGGGTGTTTGAATTAGAGTTATACCTTTTGGGCATCGAATTCTAATATACAAACAGGTCAGCTAGCCGGACAGCTTGCTTAAAGTCTGAGCAGAAAGCCGACCTTGTAGATGGTTCAACAATACTGACTTTTGCAAATTTTTTCTGTAATTTCTGCTTAAAACATTCTTTTTTTATAATCTATTCTTATCAAATGCTCAATAATTCTACGCTGAGCTCTTGATTTTATTGGTTATATGTATATAAACTTTTTGGAATATATTGTTTTTAAGTTTTACTACAGTTTTCAAGCAATTTTTCGCTCTTAACTCATCAAGTATTAAATAGAAATTGAAAAAGTATTTTTTTAATCTTCTTCGTTTATTTTCTTCTGAATAAAAACAGAGCTATGTCTCAATTTATTCAGCTTATCTTTTCTACCTAGCCTGCTACCTTTTTAAGCAATAAAAAGCAAAATTCCACAACCGGCCTTAATTATGGCGATTGTGGAACTGTACTGATTGATTCGGTCAGCTTAACATTTGATGACAAGCATACGCTCTTCCTGCATATCACGAATCGCAGATTGAATACCTTCACGACCCAGACCCGAATCCTTCACACCACCATACGGCATATTATCAACACGGAATGACGGAATATCATTGATAATCACACCACCGACATGCAGATGATCCCAGGCATACATCATCTTCTGCAGATTCTGGGTATAGATACCGGCTTGCAGACCAAAGCGACTGCTATTAATACAGGCAATTCCTGATTCAAAATCACTATACGCTTCAATAATGGCGACCGGACCAAATACTTCATTACGGTAAATTTCCAGTTGATGATCTACCTTTTCCAACAGGATCGGTTCAAACATCGCACCTTTCACTTCACCACCGGTCAGTACATGGGCACCTTGCGCTACGGCATCTTCCATCCAGCGATGCAAACGTTTAGCTTCAGCTTCCTTGATCATTGGCCCCAGCAAAGTCGTTTCCAGATCCGGATCACCGGCTTTCAGATGTTGCAGTTTCTGAACCAGCTTGTCTTTCAGTTCTTCAAAAATATCCTGATGCACCAGAATACGTTGCACACTGATACACACCTGCCCTGCATGACCATAAGCGCCACCAATCAGACGGTCAATCAGCTGTTCGCTGAGTTCAGTATCTGGCTCAATCATTACTGCGGCATTCCCACCGAGTTCTAGAGTGACTTTTTTGCGGCCGGCACGGGCTTTCATATCCCAACCCACGACATCAGAACCGGTAAAGCTCAATAGTTTAAAACGGTCATCTGTAACCAGTACATCTGCAAGATCGCGTGGACACGGCAGAACTGAGAATGCATTCTTCGGTAAATCAGTTTCTGCCAGAATCTCGGCAATTTTTAAGGCTGAAACTGGAGTCAGACTCGCCGGTTTCAACACGAATGGACAACCCGCAGCAATTGCCGGTGCAATTTTATGTGCGGTCAGATTTAATGGAAAGTTAAATGGACTAATCAGGGATACAGCACCAATCGGTACCTGTTTGACCATGCCCTGATAACCGGAAGCTGCGGCAGTGACTGCCAGAGGCAAAATACGCCCCTGATCCATCTGGGTGACCGCATCTGCCGCAATCTGGAAAGTATTGATCAGACGTTCTACTTCTGCGCCAGCTGCTTTACGTGGCTTGCCACCTTCGGCAATCAGGATTTCAGTCAGTTCTTCACGGATTTCATTAAACCGCTTCACACAATGCAGCAGAATTTTCTGTTTCTGGAAAGGTTCCAATGCTGCCATTTCTGCTTCTGCCTCAGTCGCAGACTGAATCGCCTTTTCTAAAGTTTCAGCATCTGCCAGCGCGACACGTGCATAAAGCTCCTGACTATATTTATGTTTCACCTCCAGCCATTCACCCGTTTGTACCGGCTGTCCTGCCACATATAATGGATAGTCTTGATGATGTTGTGCTGCTGTCGATCCCATTATTCTGCCCTTCACATTAGCATATACATTTTGGAAATTACCTATATCATGCACTTACTGATTACGTTTAAGAAGATGTATTTAGGTAACAAAATCGCTCAATTTAAAGAAAGCGTAAGGAAAATTAGAAATGCGTACACAATTATTCACTGCATTATTACTAGGATTGGGGCTGAGCAGCATAGGCCATGCGGATGTGATTGGTCTTAAAGCAGATGCCAGCTACTGGAATTTTGACGGTTATAGCCAGTCTGCCAATGCCGGCAAACAGGACCTGGATCGCCAAGGCACGGCACAACTCTCTGTCGCATTTGAACATCCAGTACCACTACTGCCAAATGCCAAAATCAAATATGTGAATCTGGACAGCAATAGCGAACAAAGCACCCCGCTGAATGCTGCCGATATCGAACTTAATAATATCGACTATATTCTGTATTATGAACTGCTGGATACCATTGTGCATGCTGATATCGGTGCTGGTCTGACTAATATGGATGGTACAGTCAGAAATCTGAATGCAGGTGCCCTGACTCAGTACGATCTAGATGAATACAGTCCATTACTCTATGCTACAGCTGGGGTAAAACTGCCATTTACTGGCATGAGTGCTAAAGCCGAAGCGGTTTACAGTCACGGTAGCGACATTAAAAAGACTGATGTTCAGGCTGAACTGCAATATGACTTTATTGATAACCTGCTGGTCGATGTAGGGGCTAAAGTCGGCTATCGCATCATGAATATTGATGCCGAACAAAATAATGCGCCAGACTTGGAACTAGAATTTAAAGGTCCTTATATCGGCTTAGACATACACTTCTAAATAATATAATGACTTATGGAAATTAGCCTTAACCCTGTAAGCCGAGACGTACAATGATAGATGTCATCGACGTCTATGCCAGTTTTTAGGTTCAGACTATTCTATAAACATACAGAGCAGGAAGCTCAAATACCTAAAAACAAGAAGAATAAAGCAGTGCACCAGGACGTGAGGTACGACAGGAGTTATACCTATAACACGAGATACGAAAAAAGCCCCAACAGGATGTTGGGGCTTTTTTTATCTATAAATTCTTAGCATTGTTTAACAGTTCCGAGCTAAAAATCCAACATTGTAAGAATCACTTTGTTGTTAATCTGAAAATCCTCACATTTTTTGGGAACAGCAATCATGGTAAAAAAGGTCCTCTTTATTACTTCAAACCAAGGCGTTGAACATGATGAACTGGTCGAGCCTCTAAATTTTCTAAAATCCAAAGGATTTGAAGTGATTCATGCGGCAGAAAAAAATGAAGAGGTGGCGACTGTAAAAGGCGATACTAAAGCTGCTACCTCATATACGCCTGATACCAGTTTTGATCATGTCACACTGGATGATTATGATCTCTTGGTTGTTCCTGGTGGCACTGTGAATGCAGATACTTTAAGAATTAATGAATCTGCCCAGAAAATCGTGCAGCATTTTGCTGATCAGCAAAAACCAATTGCCGCAATCTGTCATGCGCCATGGGTTCTGATTGATGCACAGCGAATTAAGGATAAAAACCTGACTTCGTACAAGAGCCTCAAACTGGATCTGGAAAATGCCGGTGGTAAATGGGTCGATGAACAAGTTCACCGTTGCAATACTGGCGACTGGGTACTGATTACTTCACGTAATCCGGATGACATTCCTGCTTTCAATGACGCTATCTTAAAAGAACTGGAAGGCGATGTTGCCTAAGTTCATACTATAAAAAAGCCTCCATCTGGAGGCTTTTTTATTTTCTTGATCTTATTTTATTTAAATGCCGCCTTTCAGGCTTTTTAGATAAGCCACTACATCTTTATTACCGGCCATTTCTGCCAGTTCTAAAGCGGTATAGGTACTGCGATGATCGACATCTGCGCCTTTGCTAACCAAGAGTTTAACTACTTCCAGATGATCGTTTTCAGCCGCGGCTTGCAAAGCGCTATAGCCTTCTTCATCGGCAGAATTGACGTCCAGACCTTCTTGTATGCCGTTCTCAACCTGTTCAACATCACCGATTGAGGCCCAGTATACCAGTTCAGGAAGATGCAGTTCGTCGTCATCTTCAGGGATTGGGGAGAATGAATTTAATTTCATTATATAGCCTCATATAAATAGGTTACGACATATAAAAATTTAATTTATTACTATTTCTTCATCAGTAATGATAAGAATTTTTTTTAGATATATTAAATCATTTTGTAATTGACCTAAATCTTTAAATATCTTACTTAAATCCTGATTAATATCCTTTTTATAACTAATCTTTAGACTATTTTTTTCATTATTAATTTTTAAGATATTTCTTAAAAAATCAGGTAACTCTGGATAAAAACTATTATAAGATGAGTTATCTATAAAGTTTTTAAACTTCTCTTTTTCTCTATCACAAACTAGATAATGCCAAGGGATCATATCTTTTCTTAAAGCCCTATAAGATCTTGTCCCTCTGGTTACTAATGCTTTTTTAATTTTACTTATAGAAATAATAGAACATCCATACAAATCTTCTTTAGAAGGTGTATTTAAGTTAGAGTTATATAAACAATATAATGGAAATGCATTTACTTTTTTGCTATAAGTTTCAAGCACATCAATTTGAGGTATTTTTAATTTACCAATTGTATGATGAAGTGATTTATACGTCTGTGAACCAATATCTAATTTTTTAGCTTGAATAGCATATCTATACCAGCCCTTCTTACCTCCAATCCACATTTCAAAATCACACCCACAAGTATTTTCTTTGGGCCTAGTATCACTTATTACAATAGAGAAATTAGAATTCTCAATAATTTGATCTAAAATTATTGACGTAATCGCATCTTCACCAAAAGTTAGATGATTATTATATGCTCTACTTAAGATACGCCAAGTATCTTTTGATAATTTTTTAAAGAGTCCGCAATTACTCATATATAAGATTAGTTTAATTAAAATTTCATACAGTATATCTAAAATAATTTATTAAAATTTTTGTTTATTCCAAATTAAAAGCCCCCTTTCGGGGGCTTCTTATTTCAAGCTAGGTTTTAAGCTTTTGCAGGAACGGTATCTGCTGAACCAATCTTTTCAGATTCATCATCATGCATAATCAGAGCAACTGCAATCGCTGTAATCAGTACCGGTAAACCCACTGCCATAAAGTTAAAGTGTGCAGGTAGGTTCATACCCAGTAAGCCACCGATCAGGATCGGGCCAACAATCGCACCCATGCGACCAATCGCAGATGACCAGCCAATACCTGTCGAACGTACTGCCAACGGGTAGAATTGTGCAACATAGCTGTATAGCAACATTTGCGAACCAATTGATGCTGCACCAGCCAGAAACACCAGAATGTAAAGCAGGAACTGGTTAGATGCAAAGCCCATTGAGCTCATCACAATCGCCCCCATCATACCGAGGAACATCAATACCGGTTTCAGGTGGAAACGGTCAGCCAAAATACCACCGCCCACAATACCAACTACTGCACCTACGTTCATTGCCATCATAAACATCAGGCTGTTATCCATTGAGTAGCCCGCTGCCATCATCAGCTTCGGTAACCAGCTGCTCAGCGCATACATGGTTAGTAGGCAAGTGAAGAAAGCAACCCAGAACAATAACGTATTTACCGCACGGCCACGACGGAACAGGCTCACCACGTTTGCTGCTTCAGGTACATTTTCCTGTGGCAGTTTAAAGGTGGTAGTGTCTGTAACGCTTAGATTTGGAGCCAAACGACGTACAATTTGACGTGCTTTTTCCTGTTTGTTGTCTTTGACGATAAAAGCTAAAGATTCTGGCAGGAATTTCCAGATCACTGGCAATAAAAATAATGGAATACCTGCGATAAAGAACATGATTTGCCAACCAAAACTTGGGGTAAACCATGAACCTAATAAGGCAGCCATCACACCACCTACCGCATAACCACTGAACATGGTCGTCACCAAGGTACTACGCATTTTTTGTGGTGCATATTCAGAGGTGAGTGCGACCAGGTTTGGCATCACACCACCAATGCCCAGACCGGCAAGGAAGCGTAATATACCGAACTCAGTCGGGTTTGAGGCAAAACCACCGGCAAAGGTCAGCCCACTAAATAATACAATACAGATCATAATGACTTTTTTACGGCCAATTTTATCTGCCAGAGAACCAAAGATCATCGCGCCAAACATCATGCCGGCAAGCGCAGTACTGGCAAGCATTCCCGCTTGAACGGCACTTAGGCCCCAGTCCTGCATTAATAAAGGTAAAACAACACCATTGATTGCTAAATCGTAGCCGTCAAACAAGATAATGAGTAAACACCAAGCAACTACATTGAAGTGAAAAGGCGTAAATTTCGCATTATCGACTACAGAATTTATATCTACTGTTTCCGTTGTCATCGTTCTCATCTCCCATGAGTACTTGTCCATAAAATCCTTTTGAATATCCGGGGGGAATATTCAAGTTTTAGCAATATACGCAAGTGAGATTTAGTGCACAATAAGACCAAATGATGGAGCAATTTCAGCCATAAAATAGCGGCTATTTGTGTGATTTATCACATTTTTATAAATCTAAATAATTGAATAATTAGATATTTATTATTCTCATTAAAATACTTATATAAATAGTCTATAGACCAATGATTTTTTGATTTATTCAATTTTTTATGAATGATTTTTATACTTTAGACAAAAGATCCCTTCCTTATGAAAGGGATTTTTTGACTCAATTAAGATTTATAGCAAGTGGATTGGCAAAAAGTGACTAGGTTTTAATAGAATTCAGCTTCTGTTTCGCCAGTAAGGTCTCAGCATTTCGTTCTGCATTCAGATCTTTACGTACAATCATCGCCACTGAAATCGCGCCAATAATGGCTGGAATCGCAACTGCCAGGAAGTTCATTTTGTGTGGCAGCTCCATACCTAACAGGAATCCAATAATAATTGGACCAACGATTGCCCCTACCCGACCGACTGCAGACGCGCAACCAATACCGGTAGAGCGGATTGCCAATGGATAGTACTGAGCCACGAAACTATAGAGCAGAATACTACTACCAATTGCTGAAGCACCTGCAGCCGCGACTAACAGATAGATCACAGCCTGTGGAGAATTAAAGCCTAATCCAACTAGGGATACAGCACCTAGCAGGAACATGCCAATAATGACGGGTTTCAGATGGAAACGATCCGCCAGAATACCACCGCCAATAGTTCCAACCACTGCACCAATATTCATCGCCATCAGGAACATTAAGCTGTTACCCAGAGAATAGCCCGCTGCCATCATCAGTTTTGGTAACCAGCTACCCAATGCGTAGACCATAAGCAGGCACATAAAGAAGCAGCACCAGAATAATAAAGTACTCATGCTACGACCCTGCTTAAATAAAGCCACAATGGAAGCATCGGGCGCATGCACTTCATTCAGTACAAACTGGGTACTGGCAGTGACATTTTGCTCAGGGCTGATCTGTTGAACAATTTTGCTGGCCTTTTCATTTTGCTGTTTTTTTACCAGGAAAGTTAAAGATTCTGGTAAATATAAATACAGGATAGGCAGCATAAATAATGGAATACCTGCGATATAGAACATGATTTCCCAACCAAAACTTGGGGTAAACCAGGCACCTAATAACGCCGCCATAATCCCGCCGACTGCATAGCCACTAAACATGGTAGTGACTAAGGTACTGCGCATTTTTTGTGGTGCATATTCAGAAGTTAATGCGACCAGATTCGGTAAAACACCGCCAATACCTAAGCCGGCAATAAAACGCAGGATGCCAAATTCAGTCGGACCAGAGACAAAACCGCCCCAGAACGTAAATCCACTGAATAAGGTTACACAAATCAAGATGACATTTTTTCGTCCAATTTTATCTGCCAGCATACCGAAGAGCATGGCACCAAACATCATGCCCGCCAGAGCGGTACTTGCAAGCATTCCGGCCTGAACTGCCGTCATATTCCATTCTTGCATCAGTAGGGGTAAAGCAACACCGTTGATTGCCAGATCATAACCGTCAAAAATAACGACAAATACGCACCAAAGTACGATCTTTAAATGAAAAGGTTTAAACTTTGCTTCATCCACTACAGCATTCACATTTACTGTTGTTGCTGTCATTTTTCCTCACCTCCAATTGTGAGCTTTTTTATTCTATGAAAAAGTGAACGCTCATTCACTTTTGTATATAAAATGGATGATTCTTTAAACCTTGTCTACTGCAAAACTTACCAAGTTAAATTTTTTTAATAAAATTTGGGCTAAAGTCGTAGATTGAATAATTTTTAGACAGATCAATAAGAAAATAAGGCGAAGTTAATTTAGGGTCTGTTGACACTTACTGTTCATAATTAACCCTATAACGGTAGCCATAAAAATATACAGGCTAAGGCAACAGAACTTTGATAATTTCTTTTGAGCTTGTCATATCGAGTAGCTATTCCTCTAAATTGCTTTAATCTACAAAACATATTTTCAACTAAATGCCTGATTTTATATAAATACCAGTCCATATGGTCATTGTTCGATTGGCTATTCGTTTTCTTTGGTATATTCGCTTTAGTCCCTGTTTTCCTGATCTGTTCACGCAGTGGTTCTGAATCATAGCCTTTATCTGCACATACCACTTTTGTCTCTTTTAAATCTAATGTTGATATTAAATCAGGCGCAACTTTAACATCATGTGTGGTTCCATCGGTAATCATGAAATCAATAGGATTGCCATGTGCATCAACAATCAAATGTATTTTTGAGGAGTTTCCTCCTGCACTTTTAGAAATAGATTGATTCGCTATGCCGGCAGAATGTTGATGAGCACGTACATGAGAGCCATCAATAAAAATCCACTCCATATCGGGGCATGAGGCTAGTAATTTGAATAATCTAAGTAACTTACCGCTGCTTGACCAACGATTAAAACGTTTGAAAATAGAGTTTGAATGACCAAAACAAGAAGGAATATCTCGCCACGGACAACCTGTTCTAATTCTATAGAGAATAGCTTCAATAAAATTGCGTAAATTTGAGTTGTGGTGAATGGATAAATTACGCAGAATAACTTTCAACTTTTGCCAGTGTTGATCTGTCAGCATGGTACGAGGCATAGCGAATAGTAAAATTGGGTTTGGTGATTTGATTTTACTACTTCGCTATTTTTTTAAGCTAAAAATGTCAACACACCCTAATTATATTTTTCACGTTATTTATATTTTTATTATCTAGGCATGATTAGGAGGTTATTTACTTCTTTTCCTAGAAACCCACGCATAAAAAAAGCCCCCTGCGTGAGCAGAGGGCTTTTGGAATAATGAGCT
>ERZ1023241.252-NODE-252-length-11707-cov-22.175506_pt1 | contig 11707 bp, 9 predicted proteins | sample MGYA00380455_ERZ1023241 | MGnify/ENA primary metagenome ERZ1023241 (study PRJEB33173, sample SAMEA4830304) | metagenome | study: EMG produced TPA metagenomics assembly of the PRJEB25223 data set...
GATAGTTATTTTTGTATTAAATATTTGTATTGAATAAAGGACATATCATGACCAATCGCAAGCAGCAATTTGAGTTGCGGGAGATGCGTATTTTGCAAACAGCTGAGCAATTATTGCTTGACTCTGGCGAGGGGGATTTGACACTAGATAGTTTGGCTTTGACATTGGATTTGGCAAAAGGAACGCTTTATAAGCATTTTGCCAGTAAAGATGAGCTGCTGTTGCGGATTTTGATTGATTATGAAAAGCGAAAACTTGATATGATCATTGTTGAAGACGGTGCTGGTGCTGGCGTGGCTCGATTGGTGCTTCAGTTGGTCAATTTACCGCACCGTGCGATTTTATTTAATCATATTGAAGAACGCCTGTCATCAACAACCTCTGGATTAAACAAGATGTTTGCCCAATTATACCGTGTACGCCGAGAACGCATGGTTCGTATGTCTTGTATTGTTCAAAGATATTTGACCGAACAAAACAGTCAGATGAACATTCGTGACTATATGGCAACCTTGTATGCTGTTGGGCAAGGTGGTGCAAGTTTGTTAAATTCAAGCTTTTATCAGCGTTATTTGGGTCGGCGTGATACCCTAAAGAGTGCTTTGGTGCGGCAGATGCTGGATTTACCAAAATTATATCCCAAGGCGGATAATCAGCCAGCAGATGAGATTTCACAAAGATTATTGGCAACCAGCCAAGATATGAGCGAAGCAGAAATTCTTGAGCTGGCAGAGGCGATTGGACAGACCATCACACCTTAAGCCTGTACTTAAAATCGGTCAAATCTGATTAATCTTACAAAGACTAATAAGATGGTGATTTGACCAATCTATCAATAAAAAATATCCCAAAAGTACTTGGGATATTTTTTACTAAGGATATTTTTTATTAAGATTTTAAACATCTTCTTCTTTAAACTGTGGGACAGGTGCTTTAAAACCACGAGTCTTGATGCCAAGCCAAATAAAGCCAATGGCAGCCCAAAATAGACCCACTTCAAAGGTTAGTTTGTCAACCTTCAACCACATTAAAAACACACTGATAAAGCCTGCAATTGGTACGATGATATAGCTTAATACATCTTTTGCATTATGCACATATTTATTTCTAAAGACATAATGGAATAACACAGAAATATTGACAAAGCTAAATGCTGTCAAAGCACCAAAACTGATTAGATTTACCACCGATTCAAGTGTAACAAAACCAGCGGTTAGTGCGACAACACCAGCGATGAGAATATTATTGACTGGTGTAAATAAAGTTGGGTGAATTTTACCAAAAATATTTTTGCTAATCACACCATCACGACCCATCACATACATCAAGCGAGAAACGCCTGCATGGGCTGAGATTCCTGATGCCATGACTGTAACGATGGCAAATCCGAGTACCACCGCCTTAAATACCGCACCACCAACAGCCTCTAAAATTTCAGGTTGTGTTTCATCAACGAGTTTAAAATAAGTTTCTGGGTGATTTGGGAAATACAGCTGCATAAAATAAGTGCTGATAATAAATACAACGCCAGCAATCAAAGTCGTTAAAATCATTGCTTTTGGTAGAGTGTTTTTGGCGTCTTTGGTTTCTTCAGCTAATGTTGAGAGTGCGTCAAATCCTGTAAATGAGAAGCACAAAATGGTTGCACCCGTAATGAGTGCTGCAACAGAGGTCATGCTGTCCCAAAAGGGTGCCATGCTCCAAAGATGATAAGCATTTTCAGGGCTAATGATACCATCGGCGTTTTGACCTGCTGACAGAGCATTGTAAGTTAAAAAAACAAAGACTGCAATAACAGCCAGCTGTACAAAAACAATCCAGCTGTTAAAATAGGCCACAGCTTTTGAGCCAAAAAGATTAACGCCCGTCATCAGTGCCGTCAAACCAATAACCCAAACCCAATGATTGACCGTAGGGAATAATGCTTCTAAATAAATTACCGCCAAAATGATATTCACTAACGGAGATAATAAATAATCAAGCCAGCTTGACCAACCTACCATAAAGCCCATAGAAGGATTAATGGATTTTTGGGTATAAGTATAAGCAGAACCTGATGATGGATAAGCACGAATCATATGGCCATAACTGATCGAGGTGAGTAAAATGGCCACCAATGCAAAAATATATGACATGGGTACATGACCGCCACTGTCTCGAGAGACCATGCCAAAAGTATCCAGTAAAGTCATGGGCTGAATGTAGGCAAGACCGATAATGATCACATGCCACAAACTTAAATTACGCTGCAGGCGAGCGATATTGGGCGTAGAGGAGGTATTCAACGATGGTATTTCCTTTTAAGTGTGCATAAAATGCAGCGAACACAAAAGAGAACTTAGCTTCATCGTGCCAAAAGATTTGGCGACTGTTCGATTAGGCTATCTGCTCCGAAAATTTCAAGGGTTAAACAAAATAAAGAGGCTACCAATTTGACCTAATGTAACGGCAAATTGATAACCATGTAAGCGTGTGTGAATTTTAGCCTAAAATCTTTAATTTGTCAGCAATTTTTTGCATTATTTTGGCGGTTTATTGTTAAAAATCTTATCTTAAATTTAAGCCAACTGTCTAAATCTGTGTATCAGCCACCCTTTAAGGTCAGGCTGCGACCGCCATCGATGGCAAGAATTTGCCCTGTTATATAAGCGCTTTTTAGTAAAAATAAGACGGTGCAAGCAATCTCTTCTGGGGTGCCAATACGAGCAAGTGGAATAGAGGCGATGAGATCGGATTTTATTTGATGGCTTAATGAAGAATGATGATCTTCAGGGAAAATATTCACACCAGGCGACACCCCATTAATCCGAATCTCGGGGGCAAGCTCAAGGGCTAGGCTTTGTACCATCATGCGGTGTGCTGCTTTTGCCATATTATAGATGGGATAGCCAATAAAAGGCTTGGCATCAGCATGAATATCCAATAAGCTTACGATACAGCCGTGTGATTTTTTAAGAGCAGGCAATAAGGCATGACTAAGTAGTAATGGCGCCTTGGCATTGGTTAAGAATAAATTATCCCAATGCTTAAGTAGGGTTTGATGTGTATCATTTAAATCACTTGGATAAAAACTAGATGCATTATGGATCAGTGCATCAATACGACCAAATTGAGCAATGCACAGTTTGCTAAATTCAGACAGTTGTTCTTGGTGATGAATGATGTCTAAATCCGCACAAATCGTTGTTGCAGAATTTGGTCGAATCTGGTTGAGCGTGTGGCTTAATTTATCCGCTTCAGCTTGACTGGTATGGTAATGAATGATGACATTAAAACCATGTTGGTGTAGTAGATTGGTAATGGCAGCACCAATACGCTTGGCACCGCCCGTGATAAGTGCTGTTTTCATCATGATTTTCCTTTTTTGTTAAAGCCTAGCGACAGATGTTTTTTGAAAATTACTTAAAAGTTCATGTAAGGCTTGGCATCTAAGATGTGATAGGGCGTCACCAATGGCTTTTTTTGTTAAAGTTGGGTCAATGTCGGCAATACTTATGCTTTGGTAGCAAGTAATGGCGTCAAATAGCCACTGCTTGGGATAATCCAGAGGGCTGCCTTGGTAGGCATGACAAGTATCATAAAGCTGTATCAGTTTCGTGCTGTCTTTATGTGCTTGCGTGCGTTCAAGCAATTCAAGCAAAGAGTTGCCTGAGATGTTGGGTAAAGCGATGAGTGTGTCATGGAAATGATTAAAGGTTTGTATAAATTGCCGAATACTTTTTGGGGCATTTAGTCTATTTAGACAGTCGCTTAGGTCATCTTTGGGCAAATCGCTTAGCAACATCGCAAAGCGGCTAAAAATAGGTAAATCAAGCGTACAGGCTAAAGCCAGCCGTGTGAAGGTGCGTAAGCGGTTTTTTGGTGTGTTAAAATGCTGTGCTAATGTGGGTAAAATGAAGGGCAAAATATCAAGTTGGTGCAGGCAGGCAATAAATTGATCACCTTGTGGCTGTCGCATCGCTTTAACAAATTCAGAATATAAACGCTCACGGCTTAAACTGCTCATCTCACCTGATTTGGCGATGTCTTGCATCAGTTTGGCAGTGCTATCATGAATGCTAAACCCAAGTGGTGCAAAGCGGGCAAAAAATCTTGCCACACGCAACACCCTAAGTGGATCTTCGCTAAATGCAGGCGAGACATGTCGAAGCGTGCGATTTTGGATATCGGTTAGCCCACCATAAAAATCAATGACCTTGCCTGTCATGGGCGTCTCATCAAATAAGCCTTTAACCTCAATCGCCAGTGCATTGATGGTTAAATCCCGTCGAATGAGATCTTCTTTTAGGCTGACACTTGGATCGGCGTGTACTTGAAAAGCGGTATGGCCGACACCTGATTTTCTTTCAATACGAGCCAAAGCATACTCTGCCTGTGTCTTGGGATGTAAAAATACTGGAAAATCTACCCCAACTTGGATAAATCCCAAATCAAGCAGCACCTGAGGCGTAGCACCCACAACCATAAAGTCCTTATCGGTAATGGGCAAGCCAAGCACAGCATCACGCACAGCACCACCAACCAAATATACTTGCATGGATAATCCTTATAAAGATGAATAATTAAATATAACAATAATTTTTCAAAAATCCAATAAAAAATGCCAGCAACCAAGCTGGCATTTAATGTTAGGTGATTTAATTAAACATCTACTTTTTGGGCATCTGTAACAACAATAGCGGTCATATTGACGATACGGCGTGCTGTTGATGCAGGTACTAGGATATGTACAGGCTTATCTGCACCCAATAAAATTGGACCAATAGCCGAGCCGCCACTGCTTGATTTAAGTAGGTTAAAGGCAATGTGTGCGGCATCTAATGTAGGCATAATCAGTAGATTGGCTGAACCATGCAGTGTGCTAAATGGATGGCTTTGTTCACGGACACGCACATCTAAGGCGGCATCGCCATGCATTTCGCCATCAAACTCAAAATCAACATTCATATCGCATAAAATTTGATAAGCTTCACGCATCTTAACCGCTGAGGTACGCTGAGAAGTACCAAAATCAGAATGTGACAACAACGCTACACGAGGCTCAACACCAAATCGGCGTATGCTTTGAGCGGCCAAAACGGTCATCTCAGCAATTTGTGCTGCTGTTGGATTTTCATGAATATAAGGATCAGCAATAAACAGCGTACGATCCTGTAAAATCACACCACTCATGGCGTAGTAATCGCTCACACCTTGACGCTTACCGATGACACGGCGGATATAATTTAAGTGTAAATCATAATAACCAAATGTACCGCACAATAGACCGTCAGCGTCGCCTTGTTCAACCATCATTGCACCTAATAACGAGCTTTTGCGACGCATATCACGGCGAGCAAGCTCAGCTGAGACACCCAAACGGTGGTTGGCTTGATGATAATGTTGCCAGTATTGTTCATGTTTTGGGTTATTATTGATATCAACTACCTCAACATGCTCACCCATTGTCAAACGCAGACCCAACTCTTTGATTTTTGCTTCAATCACATCAGGGCGACCAATGATAATGGGCTGTGCCATATTTTCATCAACCACAACTTGCACCGCACGCAAGACATTGGCATCTTCGCCTTCAGCATAGACAATTCGTTTTGGTGCTTGCTTGGCTTGGGTAAAGACAGGCTTCATTGCCAAGGCTGAATTATAAACAAACTCAGATAATGTTTGGCGATAAGCATCAAAATCTTCAATGGGTAGAGTTGCCACGCCAGAGTCCATTGCCGCTTTTGCAACAGCAGGGGCGATATTTAAGATGAGATTTGGCTCAAGTGGACCTGGAATGAGGTATTCACGACCAAATTGCTTACTTTCGGTATTCTTATCGGTTTCGGATAAGGAAACCTCAGTATGTGCCATAGCAGCAATGGCATGCACGCACGCAATTTTCATTTCTTCATTGACGATGGTTGCACCGACATCTAAAGCACCACGGAAAATATACGGAAAGCACAAAGCATTATTGACTTGGTTGGGATAATCTGAGCGACCTGTTGCCATGATGATATCTGGGCGAGCGGCATGGGCAAGCTCTGGCATAATCTCAGGATTGGGATTGGCAAGCGCAAAAATGATCGGATTGCCTGCCATGCGTTTCACCATATCTTGGCTTAGAATACCTGGACCTGACAGACCTAAGAAAAAGTCAGCATCGTCAATCACTTCGCTTAAAGTGGTCGCATCAGTATCTTGGGCAAATAGCTGTTTTGAGGCGTCTAGGTTGTCACGGCGTGTCGTGATAACACCTCGAGAGTCAAGCACATAGATATTTGAGCGTTTAGCACCAAGTGCGATGATAAGCTCAAGGCAGCTGATCGCAGCGGCACCAGCACCCGAGCAGACAATTTTAATGTCTGCGATATCTTTTTTCACCAGTTTTAGAGCGTTTAATAAAGCGGCAGCGGCAATGATGGCTGTACCATGCTGGTCATCATGAAATACAGGAATATTCATGCGTTCACGCAATTCACGCTCAATCTTAAAGCACTCTGGTGCTTTGATGTCTTCTAGGTTAATACCCCCAAAGGTGGGTTCAAGGCTTGCAACTGCTTCGATAAACTTATCTGGGTCATTTTGATTAATCTCAATATCAAAAACATCAATACCAGCAAATTTTTTAAATAAAACCCCTTTACCTTCCATAACAGGTTTTGAGGCTAATGCACCGATATTACCCAAGCCAAGCACAGCAGTACCATTAGTAATAACACCAACCAAATTATTTCGTGCGGTATATTTGGCGGCAAGTTTGGGGTTTTTTTCAATTTCAAGGCAAGGCACAGCAACACCGGGTGAATATGCTAATGCCAAATCTCGTTGGTTGGCAATTTTTTTGGTCGGTGTAATAGAGATTTTACCTGGGCGTGGGTGTTCATGATAATGTAATGCAGCTTGTTCAAATTGTTGTTTTTGTAGGTCGGCATTGGTATTAAAAGCGGTATCGTCAACCTTTTGGTCTCTTGTTGCTGAGGTCATAATATATCCATTATAATTGAGTTAATTTAGCAGATTTAAATAGCGTTAGTAGTTACTATTCTTAGTCGCCAAATATCACGATTTTTTGGTAAACTTTGGTTATTCTAGCATGATTTTTAGACTTGCGGTAGGTGAAACCCAGTTGATTATATGAAAAATTTTCAGGTGATATCAAACTTATCTTTTGCATACTTATGATTAAAAACGCATCACAAAAAAATCGCTTCAGTGTTATTGAAGCGATTTTAATTGCGTATTTGGGGGTATCAGTCGTTTAGCATACGGGCAGCATCAAGTGCAAAATATGTCAAAATACCATCACAACCAGCACGGCGAAAGCCGATTAAACTTTCTAAAATAACTGCATCGGTGAGCCAGCCATTTTGGATAGCTGCCATATGCATGGCATATTCTCCTGAGACTTGATAGGCAAAGGTTGGCACACCAAAAGCATCTTTGACTTCACGCACGATATCTAAGTATGGCTGTCCAGGTTTTACCATCACCATGTCTGCCCCTTCTTGGATATCTAGCGCAACCTCATGTAATGCTTCTGCACGGTTGGCAGGATCCATTTGGTATTGTTTTTTATGACCTTTTAAATTGCCTGATGAACCGACCGCATCACGAAATGGCCCATAATATGCCGAAGCATATTTGGCAGAATATGCCATGATGGCAGTATTGACATAGCCATCATTTTCAAGTGCTTGTCTCATTGCTTGGATGCGTCCATCCATCATATCACTTGGGGAGATGATATCAGCACCAGCCTTTGCGTGTGCTAGGGTCTGTTTAATCAGTGCTTCGGTAGTGATGTCATTGATAACATAGCCTGACTCATCAATAATACCATCTTGACCATGCGTGGTATAAGGGTCAAGTGCAACATCTGTCATGACAATCATCTGTGGCACGGCATCTTTGATGGCACGCACCGCACGCACCGCCAGCGTATCGTTGTGATAGGCATCTTGACCGTCAGGCGTTTTTAGCTTGGGGTCAATGACAGGAAAAATATCAATCATACGCACGCCAGCGGCATATAATTCACGCACATAATCAATCAACAAATCAATCGAGTAGCGATAGACATTTGGCATGCTGTGAATGGACTGTTTTTGATTCATGCCTTCAATGACAAAGACAGGTGCAATTAAATGACACGGTGCTAACTGTGTCTCACGCACCATCTCACGGATGCCATCAGTGATGCGTAGCCGACGCAGGCGAGTATGGGGAAATTGACGATTAAAAGTATACATAAAAGCCCTTAAGTCTTAGCGTGTTTGAGTGATTTATTTTATATTGTCTATTATATTATCAAATATATTAGCAAATATGATTATATCAAATTAAGCAGCATGGAGCGAACTTTTAAGCGGCGGCAGCAAACTCATAGCAAAGTGCTCGATTTTCGCTAGCAGGAAAGCTGGCTGTCCACGCACGCACATTATGCAAAACGATGCGATACTCACGCTGGGCACTAAGCTGTCTTAAGCTTTGATAGGGGTCAGCTGAGTACGGCATAAAAATACGCAACTGCCTGTCATAAGCACGATTAAAATTGGCTTTTTGGCGAGTATTGAGCATGGGTGGGCAGATTTCAGATAGCACTTGAATTAATGCTACTTCATACTGTGTCGCTGTCAGATAGATCTCTTGTGTGCTGACGGCTTGAGGGGTTGAGATGCGTTGATAACGAGGTGTCGTAGCATTTGCCGAAACGGCAGTGCAAAGGCTCAAGCTTAGCACAAAAAAGAGCATTACCCCAAGCCGTTGAACGGTGTTTGGCATACGGCATAACAACAAACGCATGTTGTCTTTTGATGCTGTGGCTTCAAGTTGAGGCGATATCGCCATAAGACGGGCCTTAAAAAGCACTTTCATTATCAGATCAATCAATTTTGGGTTGGTTTATGATAAGTGCCTATGATAAGTTTTTTTAGTAAAAAAATCCCACATAATATGTATGTGTATTGTAGCCTATCTTCTGATTTGGTAACACATTGGCAAAAGTTGGGGAGATTTCTTTCGCTTGATATACTTATTTTCAATCTTGTGATAATTTTTCAATCTTTTGATAACAATGCTTGATTTTAGCATTGTGGCAGATCGGTTTTGGATAAGGATTTGTGTTAAAATAAGCCTTTATCTTCTTATTTCTTATCTAAAATAAAAATTATGTTAGACAATCGCTTAATTGACCCAAATCCCAAAAAAGACGATACCGCCGACCGTGCTATTCGTCCCAGCAGTTTGGATGAATATATCGGACAGCCAAAAGTGCGTGAGCAGATGAAAGTTTTTATTCCTGCCGCCAGAGCAAGAGGGGAGGCGTTAGATCATACGCTCATTTTTGGCCCACCGGGATTGGGAAAAACCACACTTGCTAACATCATTGCCAAAGAGATGGGTGGTAATTTGCGTTCAACCTCAGGGCCTGTACTTGAACGAGCGGGAGATTTGGCGGCAATTTTAACCAATCTTGAAGCGGGTGATGTACTATTTATTGATGAAATTCATCGGCTAAGCCCTGTGATTGAGGAGATTTTATACCCTGCAATGGAAGATTTTCAGCTGGATATTATGATTGGTGAAGGTCCTGCAGCACGATCAATCAAATTGGATTTACCGCCATTTACTTTGGTGGCTGCCACCACACGGGCAGGATTATTATCTGCACCGTTATTTGACCGTTTTGGGATTGTCCAAAGGCTTGAATTTTATAATGTTGAGGATTTGACCACGATTGTCAAGCGTTCAGCCAGACTTTTGGGGGTTTTGATGGATGATGGTGGGGCGTTAGAAGTGGCGCATCGTAGCCGAGGTACGCCACGCATTGCCAATCGCTTGCTTAGACGCGTGCGTGACTATGCCGAGATTAAGGGTGATGGCGTCGCTACAGCTGAGATTGCTTCTGCGGCACTGGATATGTTGGCTGTGGATAAGCAAGGGCTTGATCAGCTGGACCGTCGTTATTTATCGGTGTTGTCCCAAAGATTTCATGGTGGTCCTGCTGGCGTCGAAGCACTGGCAGCAGCGATGGCTGAGGATCGAGGGACGCTTGAAGATGTGATTGAGCCTTATTTATTGCAACAAGGCTACATTCAGCGTACCAGTAAGGGTCGGATTATCTCAGATAAGGTTTTTCAAATGGATGTACTTGAGTAATATATTAACATTGCTGTTAAATCATGGCTTATGATATCAGACTTTATCAAAATAAACCCCATCATCTGGTCGGATAATGAGGGTTTATTTTAAAGGTTAATGAATTATCTCTCTAAGATACACACAACACCCTGACCACCAGCAGCACAAATAGAAACCAATGCACGGCCTGAGCCTTTTTGAGCCAATAGTTTGGCTGCTGTCGCCAAAATTCGTCCACCTGTTGCTGCAAAGGGGTGACCTGCTGCTAAGCTTGAGCCATTGACATTAAGCTTACTGCGATCGATGCTGCCGAGTGGTGCATCTAGTCCCAAGCGAGTTTTACAGAAAGTCTCATCTTCCCAAGCTGCCAAAGTAGAAAGTACCTGAGAGGCAAAAGCTTCATGAATTTCATAAAAATCAAAATCTTGCAAGGTCAAACCTGCACGCTTGAGCATCTTAGGCACGGCATAAGCAGGTGCCATTAAAAGACCTTCGGTTAAACCTTCTTTACCAATAAAATCAACCGCTGCTGTCTGCTGGTGAGTGATATAAGCAAGTGGCTCATGCCCATGCTCTTTTGCCCATGCGTCACTAGACAGTAGCACCACAGAAGCACCATCTGTGAGTGGCGTTGAGTTACCTGCGGTCATGGTTGGATTGGCATTTTTTTTGCCAAAGGCAGGTTTTAGACTGGCTAATTTTTCAAGTGTGGTATCAGGACGCAAATTATTATCTTTGGTCAAGCCTTTATAAGGTGTGATTAAGTCATCAAAAAATCCTGATTCATACGCCTGAGCCAAGTTTTGATGGCTGTTATAGGCAAGTTCATCTTGATCGGTGCGACTGATATTCCACTCAAGTGCGGTGATGGCTTGGTGTTCGCCCATTGAAAGGCGAGTGCGTGGTTCACCATTTTGGGGGAAGGCTAATAAATCTTTGGGGTTGATGGTGCTAAGTGCGGACAGTTTTTGCTTGGTTGTTTTGGCATTGCCTAAACGCAAAAGCGGCTTACGCAGACCATCACCCAATGCAATCGGTGCGTCAGAGGTTGTATCTGTACCGCCTGCGATACCACTATCAATGAGACCAAGTGCAATTTTATTTGCCACAGCAAAAGCTGCTTGTAGTCCAGTACCACAGGCTTGCGAGATATCATAAGCAGGCGTCGTTGCAGGTAATTGGGTGTTAAGCACTGCCTCACGGGTTAAGTTTAGGTCACGACTGTGTTTTAAGACAGTCCCTGCCACAACTTCACCAATTTGTTTATCTGCCAAATCAAAACGAGCAACCAGCCCATCTAAAGCTGCAGTGAGCATATCAATGTTGTTGGCATCAGCATATACGCCATTACTACGCGCAAAAGGAATGCGATTACCGCCTAAAATGGCAACTTTATTTAAGCTCATAAAATATCCTTCTTAATATCGTGAGTAAAAATGAAAAGCCGAATCCTATTCAAAGCTTGAGCAATTCATGGCTTAGCTTAGCATTATTATCGCACTCTGTGGGAAATTTTAGGGTTTTGATTACAATTTATTATACAAAAAATATTTTGTATAACTAAATATAAATAAATGAT
>ERZ1023241.253-NODE-253-length-11684-cov-28.555250_pt1 | contig 11684 bp, 9 predicted proteins | sample MGYA00380455_ERZ1023241 | MGnify/ENA primary metagenome ERZ1023241 (study PRJEB33173, sample SAMEA4830304) | metagenome | study: EMG produced TPA metagenomics assembly of the PRJEB25223 data set...
ACAAGAGGAAGCTCATTTGAGCTTCCTCTTGTGAAAAATTGTGGGACAGCAATGAGCTAGATGCTCGCTTTTTTCATTTATATACAAAGATATTAACCAGAAATCGTGTGATAGAACCAAGGCAAAGTCGTCGCCAGGAACACACTAATGGCTAGGCCAAACATCAGTTTCATCGCGTCTTTGCTAACATTCCGGGAAGTACGGTGTTTATTGACTTCAGTCACCAGCATTGAAATCGCAAATTCACGACCAGCCAACAACCCCAAGAATACCCAAGTGGTACTCATCGGGATGTTACTCCACTCTTTGAACACCAGCAGAATCAGCGCATAGATAAAGTCGATAATCGTAGCAGAACGGACATCAGTCACCCCGGTCTTGGTATCGACAATATTCTGGATAGCTCCACCACGCTGGTAAAGAATCATGCCCAGCAGGATGACAAAGACAGAAATGGCAAATATCAGGAACTCAAATGGCACCTGACGCGGCACATAAACAAAGATATTGGCCAGATCCTGGATTAGCCACTGGCTCCACAGAAATGCCGTAGATAGCCATTGCAAGGCCATCCACATCGAAGAATGTTGCTGATCACGGGTTTCACTGAAATAGACCGCGAGTTTTTTCATGACCAGACGATAGATCACAATCGCCACAAAGAACGCGACGGCGTAACCCATCATTGACTTGGTCAGCATGGAACCTAGGCTGCTTGGAGAGAAGATCGTAAGCACCAAAAAGGTGGTACTGACCGGAATGCCATATTTGGTCAAAATGATCAGTAAAAGAGGCGGTACCACATATAGCCAGGTGACTCCATCTTCAGGGAAAGGAATGGTTTCCAGACGTCCATAGGAAGCATCTCCTACTCCAGAAGCAAACCAGCCATAAATTAACACCACAACCAGAATAGTACTGATGTAAATCCAGAGTACCCACCATGGGCGATGTGAGTTCGATGAAATAAATGTTCCTAATGTTTGCGGAACATCATTCCCCACGATGGAATAGGCGGCCAGACAGAAGCCAACTACCATCAGAATCTCGATGGTCATAAGTACAAAACCTTTTACTAGACAGTTCCCAGTACAGCAGTTCTGGAAGTTTGCCCCAGATTATGACGGTTTTATTTCATTTTCATGACATTTCCGCCATATTTTTTTGTAGCCTGCTCCTTAAAAAAAGTTTGAAGTACTTCACAGATGATGCATTTATGACTCTGCATCAGCTTGCGCTGATCAAGGTGTAGGAATATATCTTCTACCTTTCCCCTTCAATAACTGAAATCAGGCTGTGAATTCATTAGCATTTTGTCTACACGACTCCTATTCACAATCCTTTTTATTTCAGTCACACTGCTGCATAGATTTCTTTAAACTATTCAAAATATATGATTTTTTAAATCCATGAATGTCACTCCTACGCATCAATCCCTACAACCTGAATTCAGACTGCTGGTCTTGCTGGTATCGATTGGCTTTTTCATGCAGGGCCTCGATACCACCATTATCAATACCGCCTTGCCTGCGATTGCCAGCAATCTTCAGGAAGATCCGCTACGGATGCATAGTGTGGTGGTGGCCTATGTGCTTTCTGTGGCAGCCTGCATTCCCTTAAGTGGCTGGCTGGCAGATCGCTTTGGGGTTCGGAATATCTATTTTGCAGCGATCATTGTTTTTGCTCTGGCCTCACTCGGCTGTGCCTGGTCTGAGAATCTGAATGAACTACTGGTTTATCGGGTATTTCAGGGCATTGGAGGTGCTTTGCTGCTTCCAGTCGGACGACTGGCCATGCTGAAAATTATTCCTCGTACCCAGTTTCTATCCGCTATGAGTCTGATGAGTCTGGCCGGACTAATGGGTCCTTTAATCGGTCCAACCTTAGGTGGCTGGATGGTGGAATACCTGTCCTGGCACTGGATTTTCCTGATCAATCTGCCGATTGGTCTGCTGGGTGCATTGATTACCTTTAAAGCTATGCCCAATATTACCGAACCGACGGTACAGCGTTTTGATTTTGGCGGTTTTATTCTACTGGTCATCGCAATGATCGGCTTGTGTCTAGGGATTGAAAACTTTGCCAATCCACAATATCCACTATGGTGGAGCTTAAGTCTGGTCGGAAGTGGTCTGATTGCCTCACTCATCTACGCCTACCATTCGCATACTCATCTGAATGCACTATTTCGCAGTAAATTATTTAAAAATAAGATCTATTCGATTGGCATTCTGGGTAATTTCTTTGCCCGGCTCGGCGGTAACTCGATTCCGTTTTTATTGCCTTTAATGTTGCAGGTCGCTTTTGGTTTTGAACCTTTTATTACCGGTTTACTGATGATTCCAACCGTACTCGGTTCTTTAGCATCTAAACCGATTATCCGCAAAATCATTCAACGTTTCGGTTATCGTAGAGTCTTGTTGATCAACACCTTGCTGGTCGGTCTATGTATTGCCAGTTTTGCCTTGACTACGGCGGAAACCCCTATCTGGCTAAGAGCCATTCATTTCTTTGTGTTCGGGATTCTGAATTCGCTGCAATTTGTCTCAATGAATACGCTGACTTTAAAAGATTTAAGCCAGCAGGATGCCAGCAGTGGTAACAGTTTTCTGTCGATGATCATGATGCTGTCAATGAGTATCGGGGTGGCACTGGCAGGTACGCTAGTGAATATGTTTAGTGCCTACTTCGGCCCTGAGCAGCTGGATAATGCCTTCCACGTTTCGCTGCTCTGTCTAGGCTGTATTAACATTATTGCTGCCTATATTTTCTGGCATATCCCCAAAAACACACCAGTCTAGGGCAGAATATAAACTCGATATGAATATCTCTAGATTAGGCCACCGTGCACATGAAAGCAGCTCCCACTTCTAGCAACTGGAAAAAACACTCAGTGATTGCAGTCGGGCTGCTGATTACGCTTGTGGTAACCACTGTGCTTTATCTGCTGGTTTTCAAACAGCCTTCAGCGCATGCAGCAGATTATCCGATTCATGGTTTTGATGTTTCCCATCATCAGAAAGAAATAGACTGGAAGAAAATCCCAAAACAGAAATATAAATTTGTCTATTTAAAATCCACAGAAGGTGGTGATTTTAAAGATACCAAGTTTCAGGAATACTGGCTGCAGGCCCGCGAACAGGGCTTTCTGGTCGGTGCTTATCATTTTTACCGGCTTTGCCGTGATGGCAGCATTCAGGCTCAGAATTTTATAGAGTCGGTTCCGCGTAAAAGTGATGCCCTGCCACCCGTAATGGATCTGGAATATGACAGCAAATGCATCAATCACTATTCCAAAGAGCAGATGCTCAAGGAAATCCGGATCATGCATGATGCCTTAAAACACCATTATGGCAAGCAGCCGATCTTCTATGTGTCCAAATCTTTTTATAACATCGTGCTGGCGGGAGAGTTTGCTGACGTACCGCTCTGGGTACGTGAGTACCAAGGTTTGCCAGATTTAAAGGGTCAGCCTAAATGGACCTTCTGGCAGCATACCAGTCAGGGTGAAATTCCCGGCATTGCCCGTACTGTGGACCTGAATGTGTTTTATGGCTCGGAGCAGGACTGGATCAAATTTTTACAGCAGAACAGTATTCCCACCCCAGATCAGTCCCAGCCTCCGGCCAAGAAATAAACTCAATTTCTCCCTGATTCAACCATGAAATGGATATTGAATTATTTAGACAGGATATGCTTCGTCTTGAATAATGCTTTAGCCTGTTTACTTGTCAATCCGGTCTCTTCCCAATCCAGCTAAAGCCACTTAAGATACTGGATATGCGCAAAATTATTCATATCGATATGGATGCCTTCTACGCCTCAGTCGAGCTGCGTGAGCGTCCGGAGCTGAACGCTCTGCCTGTGGTGATTGCCTCGCATCATCCGCGGGCAGTGGTCGCGGCTGCCTCCTATCCGGCCCGCGAATTCGGACTGCGCTCTGCCATGCCGATGACTCAAGCACGTAAGCTCTGCCCTCAGGTCATCGTGATTGAACCAGATTTTGCCAAATACCGTCAGGTCTCTGGTCAGATTCATCAAATATTTCAAACTTATACCAAGGTCATCGAACCGTTGTCTCTGGATGAAGCTTATCTGGATGTCACCGAAAATTTGCAGCAGATTCCAAGTGCCACTGAAGTGGCAATGCGCATTCGTGAAGATATTTTTCAAACTACTGGACTAACCGCTTCTGCTGGCGTGGCGCCGAATAAATTTCTCGCTAAAATCGCCTCTGACTGGCATAAGCCGAATGGAATCTGTGTCATCAAACCTTCACAGGTGCAGCGTTTTATTCAGGATCTTCCACTGAAGAAAATTCCCGGTGTAGGCAAAGTTACCCAAGAAAAATTAAAAAGTTTGAATCTGGAAACCTTGGGAGATTTACAGCAGATTGAAGAAGCGATCCTGATTCAGCATTTTGGCAAATATGGACGGCGCCTGTTTCTCTATGCTCAGGGCATTGATGATCGGCCAGTCGAAGCTGAACGGGAACGCCAGCAGATTTCCAAGGAAACCACTTTCGATGATGATCTGTATTTACCGCAATGCCAGCCTTACTGGCAGCTATTAATTACCCAGCTCTGGCAAAATCTGGAAAAAAAGCAGCTCTCTGCCCGCGGAGTTACTGTAAAGCTGAGAATGAAGAATTTTCAGACCATGCAGCATAGTAAAAGTTTCAGCCAGCTGCTGCGTAGCCCGCAAGAACTGGAGCAAGCTTTATACTTACTGCTTCAAGAGATGCATATTACTCCTCAACTGCAGTTTCGGCTGATTGGGCTTGGCGTTTATCAGCTCGCTGCACGTGAAACAGAAACGCAATTGCTGCTGCTTTAGGCCTATTTTGTACAAGTATTAGACGTTAGTTTAAAAATACGGCAACTTTGTTTTTACATTTTGAATTTTTGGAGTACTCTATCTGCGCAATGCATTATCCATGTATGTGCTGAGATGCTGGAAATCACCTTTACTTTCAGCATACTGTCCTGTGATTGGCGTGACGATCAAATCCGAATATTACAGGGCAACTCTGATGTATCTCATGGAATCCCTCCCTGCATGTCCTCTGTAAATTCTTCTGTTATTCAAGAACGACGCGCGCGTAAAGCGGCGTTATCCAGTTTTGTTGGTGCTGTTGTCGATTGGTATGATTTTCTCCTTTACGGCATTGTTGCAGCCTTAATTTTTAAAGACCAGTTTTTCCCAAGCATTGGTGCCAATATGGGTACCTTGGCGGCGCTAGCGACCTTTGGGGTAGGCTTCCTGTTTCGTCCTCTAGGCGGTGTGGTATTTGGTCATTTCGGCGACAAGCTCGGCCGCAAGAAAATGCTGGTACTCACTGTCATCCTGATGGGGATTTCTACTGTCGGGATTGGTTTTTTACCTAATTTCGAAGCTATTGGCTGGTGGGCACCGGTTTTACTGGTGACCCTGCGTGCCATTCAAGGCTTTGCAGTCGGTGGTGAATGGGGTGGTGCTGCCCTGATGGCGGTGGAAAATGCCCCTAAAGGCAAAAAGGCCTTTTATAGCAGTGGCGTTCAGGTCGGCTATGGCGTAGGTCTGGTACTGGCAACGGGTGCGGTATCCGTTATTATTGCCACACTGGGTGAAGAGGCTTTTGCTGAATGGGCTTGGCGTATTCCGTTTATTGCCAGTATCGTACTGATCGGGATTGCGATGTGGATTCACCGTGATCAGGATGAATCCCAAGAATTTGTAGAGAAAGTGATTAAGGCAGATCATCATCCAGAAAAACTGCCGATCTTGCAGGCAATCAGCAAACATCCTAAAGCTTTCTTTTATATTATTGCCTTACGTTTGACCGAACTGCTGACCATGTATCTGGTCACCAACTTTGCTCTAAACTATTCCACCAATAATCTGGGCATGGACAAACAGTTCTTCCTGAATATCACCCTGATGGTCGGTGCGATCAGCTGTTTCAGTATTCCTTTCTTTGCCTGGCTATCGGATAAAATCCAGCATAAAACCATGTGCGTCTGGGGTGGTCTGATCGGTGCACTGTCTGCCTTTCCGTTTTTTATGGCACTGGATGCACAAAATACCTGGATGATTATTGTTGGCGCCATTCTACTGGCCAATGTCGCGCATGACATGGTGGTCAGCGTGCATCAACCGATTTTTACTTCGCTATTTGGTACAGAATATCGCTATAGCGGTGCCGGAGTCGGTTATCAGGTCGCCAGTATTATTGGCGGTGGTTTTACTCCGATGATTGCTGCATCCTTAGTGATTTGGGGTGATGGTTCATGGCATTATGTAGCCATCTATCTTGCGATAGGCTGCCTATTGACTGCATTAGTCGCAGCCTTGATGCCAAAAACCAAGGATTAAGCTGATGTCTGTTCAACGTTTGCATGTTTCACAACGCTTTTCTGAGATCGCCATTGCCGGCAATCTGGTTCATCTTGCCGGCCAGCTGGCGACAGATCTGGATCTAGATATCAAAGGTCAAACCCAGCAGACACTGGATATTATCGATCAGTTCCTGGCGGATGCCGGTACCGATAAAAGCCAGATCATGTCTGTGACGATTTATCTCAAAGATATTGAAAAAGATTATGCAGCGTTTAATGAAGTCTGGGATGCCTGGGTATCGGATATTCAAGCCCTACCCCGCACCTGTGTCGAAGCCAAACTGTATGATCCACGCGTGTTAGTGGAACTGACTGTCGTAGCCGGCAAACCTGAATAGGCTTCTATTCAGGCCTAATTGCTACTCATCTAAAATAGAAAAAAGTATGCACTTGGCATACTTTTTTCGTTTAGGTTCTATCAGTTTAATGCTTTGACTTTACGTCGTTCCAGATCTGAATAGAGATGATATTTTTTGAGATCATTCACAGCGGTAAATCTCTGGTCTTTACTGGAATGCTCCTGCTCACGCAGGAAATCTCCTCGTAACTGATAATATTCCGGTACATCTTCATAGCGAATGACCCGATAACCGGCCATAGTCAACAAGGCATCCTGAAATTGCGCCTGCTGTGGACGTTTTAAAATCACCGGATCATCGACGGCTACAATGGCAACAATCTGGTATTGCTGATCCAGAATCACAAAATCTGCAATTAGATCACGATACTTGTGCCGGGTACGGCCAAACTTAGTGGTAAGTAGTGCGTCATAAGAAACATGTGCCAGTACAATATAATCTGGCAACACTTCTTTCAGGCGTGTAAACGTCAGTTGTTCATTTGGATTAAAAATAGCGCGCTGTTTTAAGGCGCTGTCTTGTGGTTTTGGGCTATTCCTTAGCTGCTTCCATGCCATGAGCACGACACAGAACACCAAGAAACTCCCTATCATCATATAGGTGGTCATGACTCAATCCTTGCATTCTTATAATCATTCTTGTTTTATTGTTATCCAGTATAAACCCATACTATTTTTAAAATTGCCCTGCTACCATTCTGTGTAGAGACCAATACAATTCTTAGCAAAACTTGATTGCCAGTTACTTAAAAACCGCTTTTTGCTATTTCAATAGAAATTAGGGTTAAATCCTTATACGCGACTGTAAAATAGTCTCCTGATAGATCGCAATATAAATCGGTTGAACTGTAAGACAATTCCGACAAAGTGTTATTTTTATATCATTTTTCAAAAATTTAAATCGACTAAAAATAAAATATTTTACATTTTAATTGAGACCCCGAAAGCTGCATCAATAAAGACTGAACATAAAAAAAGACACCGAAGTGTCTTTTTTATCAGCTTAATCAAGCACGTGATTTTGGCTTTGATTTTCCTTTCGATTTAGGGCCACCGAATGGCTTTTTCACATCACCGGTTTCACGCGGTGGCAGACCGGTATGCTGGGTCAGAATCTGGCCTTTTTTCGGACGGTTATTTTGAGCCTGACCACGATTACCTGGGTTAGCAGTACGTTTCTGTGAATCACCCGCTACAGTCGAATTCTTCTTACGTGCAGACTGGTATTGCCCATCTGTACCTGCAGGTTGATAGGTCGGAATCAGATGCTGCTTCGAGTTACCAATCAGATCCTGACGCCCCATTTCCTTTAAAGCCTCACGCAATAAAGGCCAGTTGTTTGGATCATGGTAACGCAAGAAAGCTTTATGCAGACGACGACGTTTCTCACCTTTCACGATGTCCACATCTTCAGTATAACGCGCGACTTTCGCCAGCGGGTTTTTACCGGTGTAGTACATGGTCGTTGCAGTGGCCATTGGCGATGGATAGAAAGTCTGTACCTGATCGGCACGGAAACCATTCTTTTTCAACCAGATTGCCAGATTCATCATGTCGTAATCGGTCGTACCCGGATGCGCCGCGATGAAGTAAGGAATCAGATACTGTTCCTTACCGGCTTCCTTACTGAAACGGTCAAACATCTGTTTGAAGCGATCATACGTTCCGATGCCCGGTTTCATCATCTTCGATAATGGACCTTTCTCGGTATGCTCTGGCGCAATCTTCAGATAACCACCCACATGATGGGTGACCAGCTCTCTGACATATTCCGGGTTCAATACGGCAAGGTCATAACGCAGACCTGAGCCAATCAGAATCTTTTTAATACCCGGTAAAGCACGTGCCTTACGATACAACTGAGTCAACGGTGCATGGTCAGTATGTAAATTTTGACATACACCTGGGAATACACAAGATGGTTTACGACAGTTCTTCTCAATCTCAGGATCTTTACATGCCAAACGGTACATGTTGGCTGTTGGGCCACCCAAATCTGAAATAATGCCGGTAAAACCCGGTGCAGTATCACGAATCTTTTCTACTTCACGTAAAATCGATTCTTCAGAACGGTTCTGGATGATACGACCTTCATGTTCAGTGATCGAACAGAAAGTACAGCCACCGAAACAGCCACGCATGATGTTCACCGAAAACTTGATCATGTCGAAGGCCGGGAAGCGTGCATTACCATATACCGGATGTGGCAGACGTGCATAAGGCAGGTCAAACACATAATCCATTTCTTCAGTAGTTAATGGAATCGGTGGCGGATTGATCCACACATCACGTTCACCATGTTTTTGTACCAAGGCACGCGCGTTCCCTGGATTGGTTTCCAGATGCAGAATTCGGTTCGCATGCGCATACAGCACAGGATCATTTGCCACTTCTTCAAAAGAAGGCAAACGAATCACTGCCAGTTCACGTGGCGGTAATTTATGTTTAATCGCTTTAGATGCAGGTTGTAGCTGAACAATTTGCGTATCTGGGTCCAGGTTATCCCCTTCACGCACGATTGGATTCGCTACAACTTCTTTCTGGAAATTCTGGTATTGGCTTAAGCTGTTGCCTTTATCTTTTTCAATTTCACAGCCATCAATATCTTCACTCATCACATACGGGTTGATGATCGGATCGACACGGCCAATGGTATCGACATCATTGGATGCAATTTCGACAAACTGGGCTTTCACAGCACGGTTATGTTTATTGATGATGAATGCAGTACCACGAACATCGGTAATCTGATGAATCTTTTCACCTTTAGCCAGACGATGCATGATCTCAATGATCGAGCGTTCGCCATTACCGTACATCAACAGATCCGCTTTAGAATCCATCAGAATCGAACGACGAACTTTATCTGACCAATAGTCATAATGCGCGATACGACGCAATGAACCTTCAATCCCACCAAGCAATACCGGCACATCCGGAAAAGCTTCACGACAACGTTGGCAATAGACTGTTGCGGCACGGTCTGGACGTTTATTCGGCTGGTTATCTGGTGAGTAAGCATCATCTGAACGAATCTTACGATCCGCCGTATAACGGTTGATCATCGAATCCATATTACCGGCAGACACACCCCAGGCAATATTCGGCTTACCGAGTACACGGAAGGCTTCTACATTGGTCCAGTCCGGCTGGGCAATAATCCCGACGCGGAAACCTTGTGCTTCGAGCACACGTCCAATGATCCCGGTCACAAATGACGGGTGGTCAATATAGGCATCACCGCAGACAAAAATAAAGTCACAACTGTCCCAACCGAGTTGGTCCATTTCCTCGCGTGACATCGGCAAAAAAGGCGCGGGTTCAAAACATGACGCCCAATATTTGTCGTAATCAAACAACGCTTTAGGCGCAGTCTGAGCGGTATAAGCAGTAGACATGGCTAGCAATTCTCGGCTGGCAGATGGAAGATCAGAAAAGTGATCAAAGATGAAAGCCGAATATTTTAGCATGAATTCGGCTTAGGTTGCTTGATTATAATTTATACAAAATTAGCTTTAAGCCCTTTATTAGGAATATATACTCATCCTGATTTTGAAGAATCATTTATAGGTTTTAAACGCTGTGCCATCAGCAAGCCTAATCCTAAAATAATAGCGATAAATACACTTAGTCCTAACCATCCGGAATTTTCCCAGACCAGTCCACTCGAACTTCCAAGTAAGCTTGAACCCAGGTAGTAACAGAACAAATAAAGGGACGAACCTACCGCACGATACTGTAAGGATTGCACCGATACCCAGCTACTGGCAGTTGAATGAGCCGCAAAAAAGGAAAAGGTAAAAATCAGCAAACCAATAAAGACTAAAGCCAAGTTATTAATCAACATTAAGGCTAAGCCAAACAGCATGGTACAAAGCATGGCGGCAAGTACTCTATAACGTCCAAACTTCCTGCTCCAAGCTGCGGCTCGTGGCGAGCTATAAATTCCGGCCAGATAAGTAATCGAAATCAGACCAATCCAGACATGAGACAATTCAAATGGCGCTTGAATCAAACGATAACTCAGATAGTTAAATACCGAGACAAATCCCCCCATCAGGATAAAGCCCTGTAAAAACAGAATTCTTAATTTAGGATCACTCAGATTCTGTTGAAATGCTCTGATAAAACGGCTGAATTGAATTGGATAAGCCTGAAAGTGTCTGGACTTAGGTAATAGAAAATAGAAGGTTATAGCGATACATAGGTTCAGTAACCCAATGATTAAAGTCGCGGATTGCCAGGAAATAAAATCGACCAATGTCCCTGCAATCAACCGTCCGCTCATGCCACCAATGGCAGTCCCAGAAATATACAATCCCATGGCAAGGCCCACATCCTGCTCTGCCACCTCCTCTCCGATATAGGTCATTGCCACTGCCGCTACGCCACTGACTGTGAGACCTATTAGCACTCGTGTTGCCAGAAATATCGACCAGATCGGCAGTAAAGCACTGAGTAACAGTAAGACTGAAACTGAAAATAAAGACCAGACCATAATCGGCTTACGGCCAAAACGGTCTGAAATCAGACCAGTAAAGATCAAGCCAACAGCCAAGGCAATGGTAGAGAATGAAAGTGGAAAACTGCTTTGTGTTGGAGAGATATGAAAATAATCCGCCAGAATCGGCATCATCGGTTGGACACAATACAGCGATGAAAAAATCGCGAAACCCGCCAGAAATAAGGAGAATAAAATAGCTTTAAAAGCAGATGAACCATATGCGATATGGCTTGAAGATGAATTTGAGGACATATCCGCTCCATGAACCTGCTCAGTATACGCCTCTCAATTCGCCTTTTATGTGATGATTCAGTTTAAATAACCATCGAATAATTAATTTTCTTAAACCCCACGCATAAAAAAAGCCCCCTGCATGAGCAGAGGGCTTTAGGAATAATGAGCTGGCGATGACTTACTCTCACATGGGAGACCCCACACTACCATC
>ERZ1023241.257-NODE-257-length-11471-cov-5.434303_pt1 | contig 11471 bp, 16 predicted proteins | sample MGYA00380455_ERZ1023241 | MGnify/ENA primary metagenome ERZ1023241 (study PRJEB33173, sample SAMEA4830304) | metagenome | study: EMG produced TPA metagenomics assembly of the PRJEB25223 data set...
CTTGGAGTAAAACGATGGAAGGTATATTGATGAAACCATATAACTATACCATGGGTATTGTTGGTTTAGGATAAAAAAGAGCCGTAAACGTTGATATGAAGCGGTTTACAACTCTTGATGATATGAATTGAATACGTTTTGAATACGTTATTACTAAAAACTAACATAATTTGCGAACTTTTCGGCCACTTTCTCACGCTGCTTTTCAGTAACGTGTGCATATATTCCCATTGTCGTCTGTATATCCCCGTGACCTAATCTATCTTGTACCTCTTGTACAGATAAGCCCGCTTCAAATAATAAAGAACAGTGCGTATGTCTAAAGCCATGTACTGTTATCCTTTTAAAATTATTCTTCTTACATATCAAATTCAAAGTTTCATTAGCATATACTCTATTTAGTCGTTTATTCGTTTCTACATTAGTGAATATTTCTTGATGTTTGCTAGATGTATTATGTCCGTGTTTAAGAGATAACACACGTTGTTGAGTACGCCACTCTTTTAATACCTCTAATGTTTTACTATCAACGCTGATCGTTCTAATTGATGAATGAGTTTTAGGCGTATCTATAAACTGTCTATGATTTAAGCCCTCTGCAAGCGTCTTATTCACGCTTAACGTCTGATTAGTAAAATCTATATCATTCCATGTTAAAGCCATTAATTCGCCACGTCTGATACCAGTAAAGGCAAGTGTACGAAATAAAGCATGATGTAATACATTATCTTTTACAAGCTCTAAAAACTGCTGCAATTCATCACTTGTATAGTATTTCATTGTTTCATGTTTCTGATTACTTTTCTTACGTGGTGCTTTTATGTGATTAAATGGATTATCAGTTATGATCTTCAAACTAATAGCGTACTCAAAGATAGTAGACGCATATATACGCCCTTTTTTCGTTTCTGAATATGTTTGATACCATTCATTCAATACCTTTTGACAATGTGGCACGGTAATATCTTTAATAGCCATATCTTTAAAGTGTGGAAGTATCATCATTTTAAACGTTGTCATTGCTTGCTGATAGGTGCTTTCTTTTACTGTATTTCTATACTGTTCTAACCATAGTTCATATATTTGCTTAAACGTCATTATTTCAGTATTTAAAAAGCCATTAGCTTGTACTTCTGTTTGCAACTTAGCCTCTGCAATTTTGGCCTCTCTCTCAGTTTTAAAGCCACGTCTTGTTGTCCGCTTCTGCTTACGAGTAATTGGATCAACTCCGAGATATGCAACAAACATATACGCCGTTGAGCCGTCTTTCTTTTTATATTTCTTAATCATTGTAAATCAATCCTTTCTACTTGCCCGCATGCGTTTGATTGGATTGAACACACCTTTGAGAGTGGTTACTCATTGGTGCGGTAATAGTATGTATGAACTCGTAAGCAGGAGTGGATACTATTCCCAAGAATAATGAATATCTAATAATGAAATATCGTGTCTATGCCAAATTTTACTATCATAAAAAGAAGTAAGAACATACTTTTCTAAATACTCATTAATTTTATTTGTCAAATATGGATTAGTATTAAAATCATCTTCTTCGATGATATTTGAATCTTCAAGATACAAAATGCCTTCAAAAATATCCTCAATTTCTGTATGTGATAATTCCATTGAAATAGTTGAGTTGATTTCTTTTTCAATAGAATTAATTGAAATTTTTAAAACAGTTTCAACATAGTAAATCAAATAAGAATTATTTAAAGGCAATATATTAAATTTAGAATCCAGAATGTTTATTTCTAAACTTTTTAATAAATCATTAGGCGTACAATTAAATAAATCACATAACGCTTCTAGAGTATTAAATTTAATTCCATCGCTATAACCGTTATAAAGATTAGATATAGTTGTCCTCGATAAACCAGTTTTTTCTCTTACATCTTTGATACTAAAGCCTCTTTCAGCCATTTTTACACGTAAATTTGAATATATTATCATAAGCGACCTCCTAAAATAATTATAACCAATAAGGTATTTAAAATAAACTATTTATTGACATTTTATTTCTACGATGTTTATAATGTGGTTACAGTAACCAATAAGGTGGTTACAAAGGAGGGATAATATGAAAGTAGAAAGTAAAACTATCGATTTTAAAATAGCTTTATTTAAAAAAGGCTATTCAATATCTAAATTTGCTAAAGAGTTAGATATTAATACTTCTTATGCTAATCAGATCGTAAATAGCAAAAGAAAACCGTCACCTGAATTAGCTAAGAAAATGGCCGAAATTCTTAATGTAGAGATTAGCGATATATTTAATATTGCAGTTGAGGAGGCTTAAACATGACAGAGCAGCAACCGATACTAAGTGAGTCCGCTTCTTTAGAATTAGCAAACGGTATCTTAAAACTTGCCGAACAGATAGCACAGCGAAAGATAGAGCAACAACAAAAGAGATGGGCTACGCAAACAGAATTAAGAAAGTTATATAGATGTACGCATAGTGATATTACCGAGTGGGAACGTTTAGGGCTAACTAAACGAAAGCAAGGACGCAGTTATTATTATGATCTCAAAGAAGTAGAAGAATTTTTACTATCACAGAAAAAATAAATTATCTAAGTCCCGCATGTTAGTAATTTGTGATTGAACGATAGTATTAATTCAATTTTAAGGTGGTGTTTAAATTGATTAGATTTCTGAATGAACTCGCTTATATCTGTGTAATAACCATATTTCTAAATATGTATTCTGAATTACATTATGCGTTAGTGTTTTTCTTATTTGGAAGTATGATTGCAGCACTTAAATTTGATGTGAGAGATGAAGAACATTCATATCTCTATAAAGCATATAGACAACATTTAAGAAACAGAAAAGAGATTTAAGTAGAAAGTATTTAAAATAATAAATTGCTTCAATATGGAGCTATTGGGAGGAATAGAAATGGAGAAAAAATTGAAAGATACAGTTGAAAATTTTAATTCAAGTATCGAAGTTATTAGAAAAAATAATAGTATTACAAAATTAAAAAGTGTGAATTGGGAATTAAGCAACAAAATAGAAAACGTAGAAATGATAACTGAAAGAATTGAGGACTTATTAGAAGCACAAGGTTGGTTTATGGACGATTATCTTATTCATGATAAGGATCACGTTTTAAGTAATAGAGAAGTAGTAACACACGGAGCTAAATATCATGAAATGAGAATACACATTCAACAATTCGATAGATTATTAACAATGTATAAGAATGAACTCACTAATGTTATTAAACAGTTTAAAGAAATAAAAAAGACGTTATCAGAAAGCGACCAAACCACTGATAACGAAGAATTAAAAAACTAATAAACTACTGAAAGGATAGCATTTTATGACAAATAAAATCAAGTGTTCTAAAGGTTATGGCGTAATTACGCAAAGTGTTATGTCTAGCAAAGATATAAGTATCGAAGCTAAAGCATTGTATTGCTATTACATGGCACATGTAGGCGACAATATTATTCCAAGTGCTACGCAAACATGCAATGATTTGATGATTAGTTACAAGCGTTTTAAAACACTACGAACACAATTATTTGAAAGAGGTTACTTATAAAATTAACAACAAACGAGGAGGACAATCGTGAGTGATAGATTAATAGATTATACAGGAGGCTACGGGAATGTTTATAAAACTATTACTAAAGATCCTAATTTGAGTATTGAGGCTAAAGGCATTTATGCTTACTTGTCCTCTTACGCTGGTGGTAAAGATGTAGCCTTTCCAAGTATTAGCTTGATATGTCATGAGCTTAATATCAGTGAAAAAAGATTTTATAAACATAGAAAAGAGCTCATTGATAAAAATATTATTTCAGTTCATAGAGAACGTACAAATAATGGTTTTAGTAAATCAATATATACAATTAATCATCATTTCGTACACAGTCAAAACGTACACGTACAAAACGACAACGTACGAAATGAAAGCGTACAAAACGTACACGTACAAAATGTAGGAACTAAGAAAAACAATATTAAGAAAAACAATATTAAGAAAAACAAAGAAAAGAAAAACAGTAGTAGTAGTGCAAGCACTACTAAACAACAACCACCGTCAAATTCTTATAGTAATGTATTCAACTTTTACCAAGAAAATGGATTTGGAATACTTCAACCATTTGTAGTGGATCAGATTAATAACTGGATAAAAGATTTCAACGGTAATGAGAATATCGTTATAGAAGCATTAAAAGAAGCAGCAACAAATAATGTATGTAAATGGAGTTATGCTAACAGTATTCTTAAAAGTTGGTATCAATACGGTATTAAGTCTATTGACGACATAGAAGCACGTAGAAAACAACGTGAAGCAAGTAAGAGTAAGGTACAGCAATCTACAAAAGATACTAATGATGATTGGTTAAACTCACCAGAACGACAACAATATTTATAAGTTAAGTAAGGAGGAACGATTTTGAAAAGTCTTGAAACATTGATGAATAACAATAAAAAGCGTGGCAAAATTTTGAAGGTTGAAGAAAACCTATTTTGTGAAGGTTGTAAAAATCGTTATGACTATTACGAAATTGAAAAATCTGACGGAACAATACAAGAAATCAGAAGTGGTTGTGATTGTGAAGCAAAGCAAATGGCTGAACAAAAAGTGAAAGAATATAAAGCTAAGATTAAACGAAATGAAATTGATCGTATGTTTAATAAATCAAAAGTGAATGACGATTTACAAAGCGCAACCTTTGATAATTATATTCCTAGAAATGAAAGCCAACAAAAAGCAAAAGACACCATGCAGCGTTATGCAAAGAACTTTAATTTAGATAATAAGCAATCAATTATGTTAAGAGGCTCATTCGGTTTAGGTAAATCAGCACTAGCAATGGCTACAATCAAAGAAATTAAAGAAAAGGGCTATACAGTATTATTTTACGATATTACCGAACTTATCGCTTTATTCAGAGATACTATGAGTAAATCAGCTAAATATACTGAAACAGAGCTGATTAATCGTATTAAGGCGTGTGATGTGCTTGTCATTGATGATATAACGCCGAATTTAACAGATTTTGAAAAAGGTAAGTTATTCAGCGTAATTAATGCAAGAGTAAATAAACACAATATCATCACAACGAACAACACTAATCAAGAGTTAACATCTGACAAAATGCTAACAAAGATTTATTCAAGAATGATGATGAATACAACAGTGATTGAAGTCGAAGGAACAGACTACCGATTAACTAAAAAATAATCATAAGTGGTTACGGGTTAAATACCCGTTCCGCTTCTTAGAAAGGAGTAACACATAGTATGGGAAGTCTAAAACAAGCGTATCAACAAGACACAGACGCCGAAGAAATCGAAATGATTAGTGATGATACGTTATTCACAGTTTACAATCCTAAATTTATTGAAGATAAAAAGCAGATGATAGAGGAGTATATTGAAACGTTATACGAACGCAATACGCCAAATATGGTATGTGATCCAGTAACTCAAATGGTTTACTATCAATCGCAAAATTTAGAAAGCTTAGTTATGTATATCATTGAAGAAAAAGGGAAGTTGAATGCGTTCATCAGAAAAAGCAATAGAAACCTATATCATTTATACGCTGTTTTAGATGGCTATACAAAGCAAGAACAGATATTTATAAAGAATTACATCAGAAATAAAAAGGTGCGTGATAATGAACTTGTGAGACACTTTAAAATTGATTTATATAACTATGTCCAAGCTGAACGAGAGAAAAGACAAGAAGAACATAACAATACATCACAAAATATGTACTTAGTGGACAAAGACGAAATAAGAAAAAGACACCAAAAGAAAAAAATTAATAATGGTTATGGCTTAACACTCAATCAAGAGAAAGAGCTGCGATTGATTAAAGAACATGAAGCAGAACGAAATACAGATATGGGGGTATTCATTGACTTAATTCAACAGATGAACAATGATGAACTCTTATCTTATGTGTTAGATCGTCATGAGTTTAATATCGATAGTTACAACCTCAAAATATTAACTGACGCAGCACTTTATCGCTTGCCATTGAAACAAAGAAAACAAGCTTATAACCATTTAAAAGCAATAACGAGAGTATTAACAAACAATCCAATCGAAAAGAGGCTAAGAGAATATGAACAATGATGAAATGAATAAACTAAGTGAAGCATTAGAACTATCAGAATCTCAAAAATTAGCATTATATAACTATAGTGAACGCCAAGCAAAAGAGAAAGCACAAGCAAAAGAGAAAGCACAATCACAAGAACAAAAGAAAGAATTAAGTAGCTTAGAAAAGCATGAGAAACGCCAACAAATCATGAGCATTAAAGACGCTAACCAACGACAAGAAGAAATAGCGAAGCATGTTGAATTATTTAAATAGGAGGGCTATTCATGAAAACATTAAAACAAATTGAAGTGCATAAAAAGAATATTGAAACCTATCAAAAGGATATACAAGCACTAGAACAAGAAGTAAATAACGAAAAAGAAAAGATTGATCAACTTAATAAAGACTATCAAGAATTAGTAGTAAGTGGCCAAGTTGAAAAAGCTGATAAGCTATATACTAAAATTGATAAGCAAGAAACGACACATAAAGCCAAAGTAAAACGTTTAAGCGTTATGAAGCAATCACTGAAACAAGTCATTATTAAAAATTGTAGTAGCATGCAAGAAGAAGCCGATAAATTAAGTGATGAATATATCGAAACATATAACGACGATTTACAGCACTATAACAAGCTCAAAGAAGAACTAAAACAAGCAGAACAGAAACTAGAACAACATAACAATGATTATCTACTGAAACAACGTAATTTAAGCCATTATATAGATAGATTAACAAGGGAAAACAATATACAACCAAAAGAATACATGGGTAGTATCAATAGTCGCAAACCATTTTATATTTAATTAATTTAGCCTACTTTTTTAGTGGGCTTATTTTATCTGTGAGGTGCATATATGATCCTTAAAAGAATTAGTCACACATTATCCTATCATGAAACTAAAATATCTGAGTATGCTTTACTAACAGAGTATAATCCTAAGTTTATTAACACTAAGATTAAAGCTATTACTACGCAAATAGAGATGATGTATCACTTAAATATGTCACATATGACTACAAATGATGTTTATGGCATTGTATCTATTTCTTATCCTTTAGAAAAGCTAGTGATTAGTATAATTGATGAAAAAGAGAAATTGCAGCGTTTCAAAATGAAATCAAATAGAAATATGCAACAACTAAAACAGATTATTAAGAAATACACACCAAGTGAACAAAAAGATATCATGTATTATATGCAGTCTAATGGCTCAGTCATAGATTATGACCTTATAGAACGCCTACAACGTGATTTATACAAGCTAAAACATTCAAATAAACAGAAAGTAAGTATTTAAGCATGAGATACAACAGAGAAGCTATTAAGCAGTTTATACGTGATTACTCAAAAGAAAATCGTAATACTATATATGATGAAAATACCAATGTAGATGATTTCTTTTCACTGAATGATGAAGTAGAAGCATTTGAACTAAATGAAAATACTGGAAATCAAGTGTTTTTTAATGAATTAGATCAACTCATTTATGCTGTAGGAACTAGAAGGGAATACTATATATTTTTCTTATTATGTGAAGGGAAATCTATGAATGAAGTTGCTAAGATACTTAATTTAAGTAGAGAAAGAATCCGTCAACTATTTAATGGTTTGTTAGATAAATTAGAAAGTAAGGAGGGACAAAATGAAGTCATTAACGTCAAAACAAAAGCAATTCGCAGATGAGTACATTCGAACTGGTAATGCCTATCAATCGGCAGTAAATGCGGGATATAGTGTAAGTTATGCACGAGGTAATGCGATAAAATTGTTGGAAAATGTGAGTATAAATCAATATATAGATGACAATTTAGAAATTATTCAAAAAGAAAGCATAGCAGAAACTGATGAGATCATGCGTTATTTAACACGAGTGCTTAGAGGCGAAGAAAAAGAAGAGATATTGGTATATGTAGGCGACGGTATGCAAGAAATCCAAACAATACAGCCTAGTGCCAAAGACAGAATAAAAGCAGCAGAGTTATTAGGTAAACGTTATCGCATGTGGACAGATAAGCATGAGTTAGAAATTACAACACCAATATTTATTGATGATGTGCCAGAAGAAGATTAAAGAATGATTAGGAAAGTAGCACTTACTCAATTTTGAGTAGGTGCTTTTTGATTAGACTTTTTTGACTAAGCAAATCTATTGCTCATAAAAGAGCAGTAGCTTATTTAAGCTATTAGTCGTTAATGTCTAACAGTATAAAAGTACGTGATCATTTTTGGGCTTGTACTTTTATTTAGGATTAATTAAGGTATCGGTATTGTGCAGTACCCTTTATTCTGTATTTAGTTTTAATTAAGAGATTAGTTTGTTAGTATCTAAATTAAAGATATCTAGGAGGGAATAGAGATGGGCTCAGTACTCACTGTTGCTTTAATATTCTTAATTTTATTTTTAGTCTTTAAATCTCTTAAGAAAAAGAAGTGAGTAAGGTATACATATTTGAGTAGTATTATTTTTCAATTATAAAAAGTAAGCGTTTTCTATTTACATTTAGAGCCTTTTATAAGATAATAAGTGTAGCTACTAAATTTACTACTCAAAATTGAGTATCCTTTAATAAACTGACTGTATCCTTTGGGTGCAGTCTTTTTGTTTATAACTTGTCAAAACCATACATTTCACACAATAACAAACGGACTTAAAAGTCCACTTGTAACCAGTACCTTAAAATAGGGAAGTGGTTTAACCAGTCCGAATGTGTCCATATGTGGACTTATTATCATTTTTTTAATATCCCCAAATTTGAGGATATTAATTTATTGCTCAATCTAAATGTACTGATTAAATATACTTTCTAAGCTCAAAAGTGAGCTCAGTAATATAAGTGCATTTACTAAAACCAAATTTGGGTTAAGTGAATATATTGAAAGTTGTATTCCGCTTCTTAAAGCTTATACGTCAAGTTAGCGTATCAGAGATTTAAATATAAGCTTATTAATTAATTAAATAGCTGACGCACTAAGTTAGTGCATTAGAAAACCAAAATGTCGGTTCTCTAAAATTAAGACGAATACAGCCGAAATGTCGGCTCAATAGAATATAAATAAAAAAACAGACATGTTGGTTATCTAATCTGAAGTACTAGTTTAGTACCTCAGAAAAGCCGTTTGTGGCTTCTCTGCGTAGTCAAAATGGCAACGCAGCTATTTCTTAACTAAATAGCGATATAGATTATCTACGTACCTAAATTGAGTACGCAGTATTTAATAAATTTTACAGTCCAAATATGGACAATGAGATTATTAAAATACAAATAATACAATGATATGCTAATGTAAAGTTAAAAAGGAGTACTAGTAATGGCGAAAGCTTTAATGTTAATTATAACTATTGTTTGTATGGCTTATATTGTGTATAACTTCATTAAAGATAAACCAGTCATTAATATTTTCTTTGTTGGGATAATACAATCAGTTTTATTATTCCTAATCCGCTTCTTTTGGATAAAGCAATCTTTTAGTGAATCATTTTTATCGTCTTTTGACTTTTTTATGATTATAGTTGTAGTTATTTATTTGATATATAAATTAAGTAAGAGAAGAAAAGAAAAAGAGAATAAATAATTATTGATAGTTGCGTATTCAACTTGAGTACGCAGTAACATAATGATCTAGTAGTAAATTTCATTCCCCAAATGTGAGGAGTGAATATGTAAATAATATATAGATATCATAAAAATTGTAGACAATTAATAAATTTAATGCGTATAATGACATTAGAAGATGTTCCCTTATGAAGCACTTCTATATTATATTTTTCTATATGTGAGTCATTTTTTCTTGGCTATGTCCATTGGGCATAGCTTTTTATTTTATTGTAGACAAATATATAAATAATGAGATAATAGCAAAAGAGGTTTAAGACCTCTAACTTCTTTACGTACATATAGAGTTTTTACTCTATCTCAACTACAATGGGGCTAACCTTAATTGGTTAGTTTCTTTTTTTGCGTAAAAAAGCACTCTCAACTTAGCTTATGACGGACTAAGTGAGAGTGTAGATGAAAAGTAAGGAGTGAAACGTATTTATTACTCTATTACATACAAACCAATGACTTTTATTATAATAGTGTGGCTAAATAAAAATTAGTGTGTAATAATAATAATTGAGATTGTCTAACTGGCGATTCTTTCCTTTCCGTTAAGTATTTCTTCTCCATTGAAAATACTGTATGTTTAGGCAATCTCGAAACTTTAAAAGCTTTAAAATAGTATAATTCTTTAGGGGCGTAAAGCCCCTTTTTGTATGCGAAAAAGTCTCACTAGTACATGACTAGTAAGACTAAGTTTCAATGAAAGTAATGTTAACTATAAATTATTTTAACATATCTCCCGTTAACTTAATAGACATACATTTTATTATACGTTGCCGTAACTATTCATGACGGTAGCTGCATGAACAATTCGTTCAGTCATGTATAAAAGAGAGTAGGGAAACACGACGCCCTTTGTTGTTTGATCTATTTAAGGAACGAAACGTTATCCTCTTATTCATGGGGTCGTGAAACGCTACCCCATAGATGAGGGAACAAAATGTTCCCCCCATGTGTCGTTAGTTAAATGAAAGTAGCAACCGCTTCGATACATAAGCACATTCACGATTTAGGAATATATTAATACACAGGTGCAGTCCTAAATTAGGATTACGTTACTGATTAAATATTTAAAATTTTTAACTAATTATAAAAGTTTATTTATTATATAATTAGACTTAATAATAAGATTAGTTTAAAAGGAGTAAATTAAAATGAGATATTTGAAATATTTGTGTACTCTCATACCTTTAGTAGTTTATGTATGTATATATATTGTTTTTATTCATTGGATTGGAGAAAAAACAACGCTTTACGAATATAAAAGTTATATATTTAAGGGTGGTAGCACTATAACAGCTGCTCTCATGGCTGCTATTGGAGTTATATTAACAATAGAAAATAATCAAAACCTTAAAAATAAAGAATTGCTAAACGATTTAGATCAAAAATCAGAATGGCGTAAAGAATTAATGAATATTGCTGCTAAACCAGTAATACAATTAGAAGACGTATATAGAATTTTAGCTTCGCTTAGATTTTTACCTAAAAGCGAAGATGAAATTGAAGGTAAATGTATAAAAATAAAAAAATCTAAGCAAAAAGAATTTGATATTATATCTAATTACATTTATAAAAAATTAAATATTATACTTAATGATATACTTCACGCTTTAAATATAAAAAAAATTCAATCTCAAAAATTTTTAAATATCCCTCTAAGTATTAAAGATAGTGAAGAAATTAGGTTATATACAAAATTTTTGCTTAAACATCACTGGGAATATAATAAAGGAAAAAAAGATAAAAAGAAGTTTAAAAAGAAAGAGTTAGATGAGTTTAACAA
>ERZ1023241.260-NODE-260-length-11129-cov-23.442478_pt1 | contig 11129 bp, 14 predicted proteins | sample MGYA00380455_ERZ1023241 | MGnify/ENA primary metagenome ERZ1023241 (study PRJEB33173, sample SAMEA4830304) | metagenome | study: EMG produced TPA metagenomics assembly of the PRJEB25223 data set...
AAATAAGCCAACAATTCAAATTATGAAGTCATCGGCTTAAGCAGGATTCGGGTTAAATAAATTATATTAATGATGAGCTACAAATTTTCCCTCTTGGGATGTGGACTGATTTTTTCCGGGACAAGTTTCGCAGCAGCTTTTGAACAATCCAATCAAACCATCCAGTCCTTTTTTGAAAAGGATCATTATGCCGAAGTCTCATTTGCCTGGACGAATCCTAATGTTAGCGGTCAGGTGCAGCATACTGAAGTATTAGAACAATTAGATATTCAGGATTTTTCCACGGATCAGCTTGCGAACAACCAGCTGGTTGCCAATGCGGCCTTAAAATTACAACTTCATCCAAAGATCTCTTGGGGACTCATTTATGATCAGCCCTTCCATGTCGATGTTGCATATCAATATAGTCCAATTTTTGCAGGTAAGCCTACAGAGATTGAAGTAGCCGATATTGAGTTTGATAGTCATAATCTGACTTCCATTCTTGGATATCAGCCTGATCGAAACTGGAATCTCTATGCAGGACTGAGTTATCAGACCTTAGAAGGTAATCTAAGTTTGGTAGGTGAATCTTTTTCGGTCTTTAATGGTTATCACGTTCAGCTTGAACAAAATGCTGCTTGGGGTTGGCTCGCTGGAATAAGCTATCAAATTCCTGAGTATTTCTTTAGAACAGCGTTAACTTATCGTTCAGCCATAAACCATCAACTGGAAACCACAGAATCAATTACAGTCGGTATACCTACGTCGTCAAGCTTTACGAAAGTACAAACACCTCAATCTATTAATTTAGATATTCAGACCGGACTTCCCTCCCAGAATATTTTTTATGCAGGATTACGCTGGGTAAATTGGCAAGATTTTGTCATTCAACCACCAAAATTCGGTGCAGTGATTGATTATGCCGCTTTGGAGTTTCCTGAAGTGAAAGATATCAAGATGATCGATTATCAGGAGGATCAATGGTCTGCTAAATTTGGAATCGCCCATCAATGGCCTTCTTCTGTTATTCATTCTTTTGAAATTCTATGGGACTCAGGTACGGGAAATCCAGCTTCTACCTTGAATCCGAGTGATGGTTATTGGGGAGTGGGTTTGGGCTATTTTCAGAATTTTCGAAAACATTGGGATTTCGCTACAGGAATGTATTATTTAAAATTCCAAAAGCCTAAAACAGATACAAACGCTGTTATACTCCAGTTCGTAGGCTTATCTGCAGTAGATGATAACGATGTTTGGGTCGTCGGTATGAAGTTGGGCTATCATTTTCAATAGCTTCTAATAAATAAAAAAAACGAGCCGAAGCTCGTTTTTTTATTAGGCTTAGCAGCTACAGCTTAGAAGCGGAAGCTTACACCCAGTTTTGCCACTGGGAACCATTCATATTTATTATCTTCGCGAATTTTACGCTCTTCGCGTTCAACTTCTGAGATAAAGTCCGTACCAGGTTCAGTAGTTAGAGCAGTACCAGAAGCTGTTAAATTAACAGTTGGATTGCCATTATAATAAGCACCGAGCTCACCAAATACACCCCAACGGTTAGTAATTGCTGGTGAGAAACCAATCCCTACATAAGGTGCGATATTATTTTTATATGATAATTGTCCGTTAATACGTGCACCACCAGTGCCCGCAACGAAATCAGTACCGTTTACAGTAAATCCTTCACTACCACCGATACGACGGTCGATATCATAATCATTATCAACATAGCCTACACCTGCAGCTACATAGAACCAGTTCGCCCAAGGACGAATCTCAGCGTTCAAGTAAGTCAGGTTATTGTCCATATCCAGGTCATATTTAGAACCGTTGATTGATAAATCATCTGACCAAGAAATATCACCACCGTTATAACCTAGAGTAACGCCTACATAAGGGTTAGCACTCCATGAGATTGCACCACCGTAACCGGTAGTACCCACTTCAGCACGGACAGAAGCCGGTTTAAAGAAAGAGAATTCAGCAACGCCTTCATCTGTTACGATTGTTTCATCAGCAGCCATGACAGATCCAGCTGTGGCAGCTAGAACAGATACTGCTAAAAGTTGATATAAAGCTTTCATTATTTCTCTCCTCAAAAGAACTTTTTTTTCATCATTAGTTATTCGTGATGAGCTCAATATAAAGGAGCCAATGAATATTTTTTATTCGTGTTTTGCTGAGCTTTTGTTATTTTTTGATACATATTAATTTTTCTTGTTGAATGATAAGCCTTTTTTAAACAATGTTTGTACATATCTAAAATACGAAAAGGATACTAATCACTTTACTTGCGAATTTAATTCAGCACCCTTCCTAGTTTTCCATCTTTTTAGAGCAATATAGTGTAAAATATCGGAAATTTTTTTCTGGAAGGAAGATCATGTCTCAGCTTTCAACAATCATTGAACAAGCGTTTGAAGACCGTGCGAATTTCACAGCAGCAGACTGTCCTGCTGAAATCCGTCAAGCAGTTGAGGAAGTAATTGCTGGCCTGGACAATGGTACTTTACGTGTTGCTGAAAAAATCGAAGGTGAATGGATTGTTCATCAATGGATTAAGAAAGCGGTATTGTTATCATTTAAATTAAACGATAACAAACCAATGGAAGCTTGTGATCTTCGCTTCTACGACAAAGTAGATACTAAATTCTCTGACTGGACTGACGAGCAGTTTAAAGCTGCTGGCGTACGTGTTGTTCCTCCGGCGGTAGCGCGTAAAGGTTCTTTCCAGGCGAAAAACGTGGTACTGATGCCTTCTTATGTGAACATCGGTGCTTATGTAGATGAAGGTACGATGGTTGATACTTGGGCAACTGTAGGTTCATGTGCTCAAATTGGTAAAAATGTTCACTTGTCTGGTGGTGTAGGGATCGGTGGTGTTCTTGAACCGCTTCAAGCTAATCCAACTATTATTGAAGACAACTGTTTCATCGGTGCACGTTCTGAAATCGTTGAAGGCGTAATCGTTGAAGAAGGTTCTGTCATTTCAATGGGCGTATTCATTGGTCAATCTACCAAGATTTATGACCGTGAAACTGGCGAAATCCATTATGGCCGCGTACCTGCTGGTTCTGTTGTGGTATCAGGCAGCCTGCCATCTAAATGCGGTAAATACAGCTTATATGCAGCTGTAATCGTGAAAAAAGTAGATGCGAAAACTCGTGCTAAAACTAGCCTGAACGATCTGCTACGCGAAGACTAAGATGTCTTAACCTAGAGGACACATTTGTGTTCCCCGGAGCTTCAACCGCTCCTCGTCTCTACGGTCAGCAATGATCGTAGGGATTTTTATTTTTATACATTGTTATTTATTTTTCAGTGGTTAATGTTGTTATGAATACGCTTCGATCTTCCGCAATTCCAGTTTCTGATCCGTCTGCGGGCTTACGCATTACGGAGATCTTCTATTCATTACAAGGTGAAGCCAATACTGCAGGTTTACCTACCGTATTTATCCGCTTAACCGGCTGTCCACTGCGCTGTACCTATTGTGATACTACCTATTCTTTTGAAGGTGGCGAGCGCAAATCTTTAGATGACATCATCCAGACCACGCTTGATTTTAAAACGCCTTATGTCTGTGTGACCGGTGGTGAACCATTAGCGCAACCGAACGCCCTACCTCTGATACAGCGACTTGCAGATTTAGGCTGTGAAGTCTCTTTAGAAACCAGTGGTGCATTAGATGTTTCTAAAGTGGATGCACGGGTATCCAAAGTTCTGGATTTAAAAACGCCAACTTCAGGTGAAGTTGCACGAAATTTGCTTACAAATCTGGATCATTTGACTCAGCATGACCAGATTAAGTTTGTGATCTGTAATCGTGAAGATTATGAATGGTCAAAACAGCAGGTAGAACAGTACCAGTTGAATGAAAAAGTCAGTACAGTCTGGTTCTCCCCTGCATTTGCAGTTGAAAAAGGAGCTGCACGCTTGCCACAATTGGCACGTGATCTGGCTCAATGGATTTTAGAAGACCATCTCCCTGTTCGTTTCCAGCTGCAGCTGCACAAGTTGTTATGGAATGATGAAACTGGTCGTTAATTTTTGTAAATTTACTATATTGGAGTATTTGTTATGCGCCCTCGTGCCATTGTATTGTTATCTGGCGGATTAGATTCAACAACCTGTCTGGCTTGGGCGCAGGCACGCTATGAATGTATCGCACTAAGTTTTATGTATGGCCAACGCTCTACTACAGAACTTGATGCAGCTCGTGCGCTGGCTCAACGCTCGGGTGTAGAACATCGTGTCATCAATATTGATTTAGGTAACCTGGGCGGCTCAGCCCTTACTGATCATAGCATTGAGGTACCAGACCAATTGCAGGAAGGTATTCCGGTAACCTATGTGCCTGCACGAAATACCATCTTCTTATCTTATGCTTTGGCTGCTGCAGAAGTGTTCGGTGCTGAGGCAATTGTGATCGGTATTAATGCAGTGGATTATTCAGGTTATCCAGACTGTCGCCCGGAATTTATTGAAGCTTTTGCCAACATGGCACGACTTGCAACCAAGGTCGGTGTTGAAGGTCAGGCCCTGAAATTTGAAACACCTTTGTTACATTTATCCAAAGCAAATATCATTCGCTTAGGCCTAGAACATGGCGTAGACTACAGTCAAACGGTATCTTGCTACCAAGCAGATGACCAAGGACGTGCGTGTGGAACATGTGACAGTTGTCGTTTACGCAAGCAAGGTTTTGCTGATGCAGGTGTTGAAGACCCGACACGTTATTACCTTTAAAATCGATCAAGGTTATAAATCCATATTATGAATATTAAAGCCAAATTACTTGCGACTAGCCTACTCTCTTTGTCTGCCCTATTTTCAACTGCATCTTTTGCAAATAATGATCAAGCTAAGGCAAAAGCAGAATTTGAGGCAATGAAAAAAGAATACACAACTGCCATGAAAAATGCTGGAAGCAGTTCAAATGTACGTGACGGTTTAATTAAAGCCTGTGCTATTCCATACAAACAGGCAGTGAAGTACAAAAAACTGACTCAGTCTGATGTGAATAAGCTTTGTACATGTGAAGTAGATGCAGAAGGTAAATTGACTCAAGCTCAGAAATGGCAGATTCAAAGCACCATTAACCAGAAGAAAAACCCTGCAACTTTAGACTTTGTTAAAAAACAAAGCCAGAATGTGCAGTCTTGTGTAGGCCCACAGCTCGCAGGTAAATTAAATTCACTTGCTGCAGAAGCCAATAAAGCCGCTCAAAAGAAATAATCCTGACGGATGTTTTTCTAGAATAAGCCACTATAATGTGGCTTATTTTTTTGAAAAAATTTAGAAAAATTGGAGAGACCATGTCTGAGATCAGCTTACCTGAGCACACTTTTCCGACCACTACAGGTGAAATTAATCTGGCCCAACTGGATGCAGAATGGCTGGTGATCTATTTTTATCCTAAAGATTCGACACCTGGCTGTACTACTCAGGCAGTCGGTTTCTCTTGTTTAAAAGATCAGTTCGATGCACTCAATACGACTATTCTGGGCGTATCACGTGATTCGGTTAAAGCGCACCAGAACTTTACTGAAAAACAGAATCTGACTATCAATCTGATCAGTGATAAAGAGGAAGTGTTATGCAAACACTTTGATGTCATTAAAGAAAAGAATATGTATGGCAAGAAAGTCATGGGCATTGAACGCTCTACCTTCATTTTCCATAATGGCAAGCTGGTCAAAGAATACCGCAAGGTAAAAGCTGCTGGCCATGCTGAACAGGTTTTAGAAGATTTGAAAGCATTACAAGCTGCTTAAGGTCTTTTATAAAATCAAAAAAAGGTATGATCAGAAATATCATGCCTTTTTCTTTAGAGTTGCTGCAAAGAATAATTTAGTTCACTAAAGAAACTGCAATTGACCACATTACACAGCCAATGAGTACATCCAGTATTTTCCAGGCTTTTGGACGCTGAAAAATAGGTTGCAAATAACGTGCTGCATAGCCCAGTCCAAAAAAGAATACAAAGGACGCACTAATCGCTCCTAAGGCAAATTGTATCTGCGCATTGGAATATTGGGTGGAGATAGAACCAATCAAGACCAGTGCATCCAGATAAACATGCGGATTAAGCCAGGTCAGCATCAAACAGATCAGCAAAACTTTATATAAAGAAGGCACATCTTTTTGATCTGTGTCCAGACGCTGCTCATTCTTCCAGGCCTGATAAAAATGCTGAGCGCCATAGATCGCCAGAAAAGTTGCACCCAGATATTTCGCCATATTGATCCAGTGTGGATTAACCAGCATTAATTGTGAAAATCCCAGAACACCGGCAAAAATCAATATTGCATCAGACAATGCACAACACATACAGATTGCAAAGACATACTGCTGTTTCAAGCCCTGTTTTAATACAAAAGCATTTTGTGCACCAATGGCAATAATCAGGCTAAAGCCTACTGCAAGACCTTGTATATATGCATTTAACATTGGAATATCATGGAATTATAAAGATGGGGATCATTATCTATGTTATTCTTTTCAATTAAATATAATTAAGAAAATATCATTTAGACTAAATTTTATTTAGGTAAGCTATGCCACTTAATTCTAAAAACTGTGATGCTTTTCTGGCTGTTGCAGAAACCCAAAGCTTTGATGCTGCCGCAAAAGTATTAAATATAACGGCTTCGGCAGTCACTTTAAGAGTGCAAAATCTGGAAAGAGATCTGGGGCAAGTTCTGGTACTACGTGAGCGTCCTTGTAAAGTGACCAATGCCGGTCAAACCTTACTGAATTATTTGCAGCATCAACGTCTGTTGCAGCAACAATTAATCCAGCAATTAAATGGTCAAAATAAAGCAGAATTCAGCTCGATTCATATTGCGGTAAATGCAGATTCACTCGCGACCTGGTTATTTCCCTGTCTGAACACCACCCTGCTTGCAGAGAAAATCACGTTGAATCTTCAGGTCGCTGTTCAAAGTGAAACTCATAAGCTTCTAGAGCAGGGTCAAGTCAATGCCTGCATTAGCAGTGAGCGTGAAGCCATGCCGGGCTGTAAGGCTCATTTTATCGGGCAGATGCATTATAGAATGGTCGCAACACCTGCTTTTGTGCATTCCTGGTTTAAACAAGGCATTCACCGGGAATCACTGCGTAAGGCACCTGCTGTAATTTATAATGATCAGGATCATTTACATAGCCATCTACTGTTAGCTCAATTTGGTTTAAACCAGCAATGTTTTCCTTTTCACTATATCCCCTCCTCGACCGCCTTTGCGGATGCTATTTTTTCAGGATTAGGATATGGTTTGGTGCCGGACTATCAAATTGCGGACCGGATTCAAAATGGGACATTGATCGACATACTACCTGAATGCAATTGTGATGTACCTTTATATTGGCATCACTGGAAACAGCAATCTCCCGCTCTAAAACAGTTAACCAAAGTCATTCTGGAACAGGCAGAACAGTGCATGAATAGTCCAATTCAATAAACAGTTCTATATGTCCTGCCGAATTCACAGAAATTGAATATCACATTATTGGGTTTTCCACTGCCCCATTAAATGAATATTAACCTTTTCACCTACGCCTGCAGTGGCCTTCTTCATCCCAAAATCTGAGCGATTAATTACAGTAGTAGATTTCACATCGAGTAGATTAGGATTAGCCTTGTTCGGTGTCAGCGTGGTATCGAATACCACTGGTCGAGTAACACCTCTTAATGTTAGTTGCCCCATAACCTGATAACGATTCGTACCATTTGGCTTAAACTGCGTACTTTTGAAATTGACTGTTTTATAGCGCGATGCATGAAACAGATCCTCACCCATAATCATATTTTTAAGGCTAGGTTTGGAAACTTCCAGGCTATCCACCTGCATAGTGAACTCAGTAGATGACTGTTGTGGCTGATCAGGATCAAACTGCATTACGGCCTTGAACTCTTGAAAATTTCCCTTTACCACATTTAAACCCAAGGAGTTAATGCTAAAGCCGACACTACTTTGAGGCGTCAATGTCCAGCTTTTAGCATACGCAGCCGATATACACATAGCAGATAGAGCACCCGCATAAGCTATATTTTTCAGGAATAGATTCATTGTGTTCATCCTTAACAATCAAATGAACTCACTACCTTAAAACGGTTTTAGCCCAGATTTGTTTTATCATTTAGTTCAAACTTGTTGACCAATTGTTGATAAATCTCATTATTTTTAAATTTATGTAAAAACTCACTGGTGCCTAAAGGAAAAGCCGATTCCACCACTTCACCGCGATAATACGCTTCACGTAAAGGAGTGGCGGATATAGCGCCGACCAAGCTATCGAGTTCCACCATTTCCCACTCCGGGAACAAACTTAAATAATAAGAAGATTCATCTTTAAAGTGTCCAATTAGACCAACTTTGGCTTCTGCTTCAACTACTTCAGACACCAACGATTTCACCAGTTTTTGCCATTTTTCATCATTATAGACATCAATGACATGGACAAATTTAATGCGCTTCTGATCTGCTTCAGAAAAATTCGACAGGATCATTTCTTCACGTTCAGTGGCCAGAAATGGATTTTTAATATTGCGTTCTTGCTGTGCTGAGCCTAATGCCAGAATCACCTGCTGGCTCTGCTGCAAGGCAATTTTAATCGTTTGCATATGGGCTAGATGGAAAGGTTGAAAACGACCAATAAACACCAGGTAATCAAATTTATACTTCATAGCACATCTTACTTTTATGAACGCATCAGTTATGCCGCAGGGAATTTTTTGCGACATAATAAGCGCCAATAAATTCATATTAATAAAGCAAGGATAGTACGATGACACTGAGCTGTATTCAACAACCGCATCAGCATTTAAATGCGAATTTAGACCATGGCGTATTGACCTTAGCCATTCACCGTCCTGAGGCAAAAAATGCGCTTTACGGCGAACTATATCTATGGATCGCACAGGCACTGGATGAAGCGGATCAGGATAGTAGTGTGCGTGTCGTGATTCTACGTGGTCAAGACGCAGACTTTAGTGCCGGCAATGACATGCAGGACTTCATGAAGTTTATTCAGACGCCTCTGCAAGGTAAGGCTGGCGATACCCCTCCTTTTGTCCTGTTGAAGTCCGCTGCAAAATTTTCCAAGCCTTTAATTGCTGCCGTTCGTGGCGTTGCGATTGGGATCGGGGTAACGATTCTGCTGCATGCTGATCTGGTTTATAGTGACAATACTGCCCTGTTCCAGATTCCATTTGTTAGCCTTGGCCTGTCGCCTGAAGGCGCTTCAAGTAAACTGTTAGTACAACAAGCTGGCTATCATAAAGCGGCTGAGCTATTGCTTACGGCACAACGGTTTAATAGTGAAAAAGCATTGGGGGCAGGTCTGGTAAATAGCATTGAGGAAGACGTCTATGCTGCTGCTGACAAACAGGCAAAAACTCTTGCCGCTTTACCCCTGGCTTCTATTAAACAAACCAAAGCACTGATGAAGCATAATCTGGCTGAAATTATCGAATGTATTGATGATGAAGCGGAGATCTTTATGAAACGTGTCGGTTCACCTGAAATGACGGAAGCCGTTCAGGCGTTTATGCAAAAACGGAAACCTGATTTCACACAATTCAACTAATTCTGAAACTTATCTTTTAATTGAGGCAGTTTAGACTGCCTCAATCTTTTATTTTTTTGAAAGAATCTAGCTTATGACTAATGAAAACTCCCAAACGACTTCTCAAACAACCGATAGTTCAAATCCTGAAAAGAAACGTTACTACGAACCTGCACCTCAGGATATTGATGTAGACAATTTCCGAAAGGTCATCGAAAGCCGACGTTCTGTACGTAAATTCACTAAAAAGCCAATTCCTGCCGAGGTCCTCGATGCCTGTCTGGATTTGGCCTTGCTGGCACCAAACTCTTCAAACCTGCAGCCGTGGACATTTTATGTAGTGCAGAACCCATCCAAGAAAAAACGTCTGGTTAAACCATGTATGAGCCAGCTTGCTGCTAAAACAGCTTCAGAACTGATTGTCTGTGTGGCACGTACTGACCGTGTAGATGAAATGGCAAAACTGAATATCAGCGAGTTTCCATTTCCTGAGGCTCCACCAGCCATTAAAAAGTACTATAAGTACATTCCATACAACTACAAAACCGGTTATTTAAATGCCTTTGGTAACTTTAAGAAAGTTGCTTTCAAAGTAGCACGTACACTCGATAAACAAATGCCAGTGTCTGCATTTAGCCCTGCTGATGCGAAACTTTGGGCAAGTAAAACCACAGCATTAGCCTGTGAAAACCTGGTACTGGCTTTACGTGCTTATGGTTTTGATAGCTGTATGATGGAAGGTTTCGATGAACCAATGGTTCGTGAAATTCTGGACCTGAATGATCAGCAATATCCGGTGATGGTGATTGGTGCTGGTGAACGTGCCAAAGATGGCGTGTTCTTCCCGCAGTATCGTTTTGATCGAGAGCTGTTTATTCAGAAGGTTTGAGTTTAAAAATAGTATTTAAAGGATTTAAGAATATTAATTTACTTAATATTTGATGACATGGATGTCGCTTAATTAAGTATATTAGAAAAATCTAAATAATAATTTTATAGTTTCCTCATACAAGTATTTCATAATGATTTTATTCTTATAAAGAATCACTTAAAACAAAAATTTTCAATCATCAATTATCTCAACCAAATTAAAACTAACTACGAAATAGCCTTAACCTTCACATCTAAGACAGGCGTTTATAATGGTCAAACTTATTAAAACGAGCATACTTATAAATATAATAATGTTAGCTACAGGATGCTCATCAATGATGAAAAATAGTATTAGTTACGCTATACATTATGAGACAGGAAAATTTTTATATAAAAACAATTGGCCCGAGTGTAGAAATTTAACAATGACTCCAGATTTAATAAAAAAGCAAAAATATATTACAACCTATAGTAGCTGTAAGATATCTCCTGAAGGGTATGTTCCTCAACAAATTATTATTGAGTATGCCCCCTGGTTCACTTACGCAGAGCTGATAAAAAAAAGGATATGGTATTCCTGAAGAACTACGTTACGCCAATGAAGAAGATGCAGCAAAAAAAAGACTAGCGATAATGAATGCAGAACAAGAGGGGGCAGAGTAAAACTTGAAGTGCGACATAAACCACCTAATTAATTTAAAGGG
>ERZ1023241.276-NODE-276-length-10463-cov-6.436203_pt1 | contig 10463 bp, 23 predicted proteins | sample MGYA00380455_ERZ1023241 | MGnify/ENA primary metagenome ERZ1023241 (study PRJEB33173, sample SAMEA4830304) | metagenome | study: EMG produced TPA metagenomics assembly of the PRJEB25223 data set...
ACAATCCGCATTATGCACCCACACCCCATATTCACCAATATGGTAGGTGTGGAAGAGTTTTGGAGTAGAGCGTGGATGAGAGTCTTTTGGTTCCTAAAAATAAACAAATTATCTTACCACTCATATGGGTAGAAACTAAAACTTAACTCTAGATTTAAGTCACTTAATAGCTTCATTTGTTCTGGCCATATTGCAGGCCCACCTGTATCCCCACTAGAAAACCAAACACAAGATATAAACATTTTATGATATTCTTGCAATTGAATGATAACCTCCTTGTTGGGATATATCTTTTCAAGAATGTAATCAATATGATTTCTAGCATCTCTTGATTTTATTTTATTCTCCAATGAGAGTTTCCATAAATCTAGATTAGCAATCCTTTTTCTTCCAAGAGAATTTTCAATGATGTCTCCTTTGACTTGTTTATAACTAGGTGTAATATTGGTAATACTTTTGATATTATCAAAATTACAATAAACAATGAATTCAGCATAAACATAACCACACGATGGATAATCATATGTTATTGGTGTCATTCTAGAGAGTTTGTTTTTATCATTCATGGCATGTAATCCAAAATATTTCCATAATTAATTCCATTTTCTCCCACATAGTCTCCATTGGACATAATTTTCCCATGATGATTAGCAGGGATACCATTTTCTTTTTTTTAAAGATTCCAAACCTCTGCCAATATCCCTAGAAGTATAATTTGTTCCCCAAGCCTAATTTAATTTTCTTGATGTATTGCCATTAATTTTATTACCTCTTTTTTGCAATAACCCACAACAATCCGCATTATGCACCCACACCCCATATTCACCAACATGGTAGGTGTGGAAGTCTTGTACTTCAAAGTTGTAGACGGTTTCGGTGTGGTTGGGTAGTGCAAATTGGCTTAATACTTCAATTTCTTGATTGTTTCTATCAAGCAGTATCATTCCTTGTTTTAATAAGTGGAGGGTTATAGATAATTCTTCTATTTAGTCCAACTAAAATTATTTCAGAACAGGAAGTTGGTATATTAAACTCTCAAAAGTTCCCTTTGCTAATCTTAATTCTTTATATGTAATACCCAAATCAAATGAGTAAAATATCCTTTCTGTTTTTCCACTAAATCCAATATAAATAACTAGACACCCATAGGAACAATCATCTGATACTATTCCAGTTAATTCTGTTGTTTCTATGGAGATTAAATTTGGTAATTCAAGATTATTCAATAATTCTATATCAAATTCTTTTTCCCCAAAATCCTGCCCTACTGTACCACTACTATAATAAGGTTCCGTTATACTGTTTTTTAAATTTGAAAAAATAGTGTGCAAATTATAATTATCCAATGGTTCTTTTGGGTACCAAACTCCATCAAAATAAAATGAAACACTGCCAAAGTCAGAACCTAAATTTTTATTTAAGCACCATTTTATGCCAATTTTTTTCAGAGGGTCAAATAATTCATGCATTGCCATATCATTTTAACCTTTTATTGCTTTTATATTCTGGGAATAATTTTTTCAAAGTAGCCTTTTGCTCATTTGTGAGTTGTAGTGGAGTTGATTTATCAGCTGTTGAGCCAGCCCAGTGCCAACCATCAGGAGAGTTAGAATTCATAAAACGATGTATATCGCCATTTTCATCAATAGAAAAGGTTACTCTCCAATTACTTTGCTTTCTTCAAATAACTTAAAAGAGTTTCTTGGCTCAATGCCAGCATTTGGACGATTGCCTGTTTGACCTAATGTGTGCTTTGGGTTTGATTTATAAGTTTCACCAATTTTTTCCGACTTTTTAGCTTCAGCAACAGGCAGAGGAGATGTTTTAACATCAACCCTACAACAATCAGCATTATGCACCCACACCCCATATTCGCCAATATGGTAGGTGTGGAAGAGTTTTGGACTTCAAAGTTGTAGACAGTTTGGGGGTAGCTTGATGGTAGTTAATTTAAGTAATTAAATACTTTTTTGCTCCATCTGTTAATTCTATCACATACCAATTGACAGCAATAAGATAGTCAAATTGTTCATTGAAAAGAAAATATTCCATGCCAAAACTTTCAGACATAATATCACATATATTTTGTATATTATCCAAAACAAAAACCTTGTTTTTATCCCTAGATTCTAAATCAAAAAAAACATACCCTTTGTCCTCTGGCAGTTTTTTTGAGTATGTAAATTCAGGATGCTCCAATGAAATTTTAAATACCTTATTACCATCATTTAAAATTAACAAATGTCCCGTTGTTTGTTCTGGGTTAAAAAAATTAATCACTTTAGATATTATTTTATTGGCGTCATCTCCACTTATAATATGAAATGAAATATTTAAATCATTACAAACTCTCGCCATCTCAGCAATATTGTTCATATTTTATCTCCTAGTAGCAGGTAATTCATCAACAAAAATATGCTCTCTGATACGATTAGAGTCTTTCCCAGCATTTTGGTAGCCAATATGTGGTTGATGTGGACCATTTCCCAAAACACCGTTAGTTGCATTATTAAATTCAGGAATATCCATATTTACATTTGCACCATTGGGGGGGGCAGAATATTCAACTGGTATTGATTTTCTATGTTTATCTTTTCCCCATTTTGTAATAACAAATTGCTCTTTAGACACTCCAGTTCTTTTAAACACTTCATCCAAAGCATCTCTATAACTTTTGCCAGTACCCCTTTTTTCCATATCTCATTGCTTGAACATTGGTAGAAATATCTACAACTTTTCTATTAACAACCGTATTGTGTTATTTTGTAACTTTACTTTAAATTTATTTTGGTATCCTGTTTTTAAAAATCTATAAATTATTTAGCAAATCCAAAGATATGTTTCAAATAACTCCAGTTTTTCAGCTCCATACTGGGGTTAATGATTGGTATTTTTGCGAATTTTCATGTAGATGATTGCAGAATTAATTAATCTTACAATTAATAAAAATGTCAATATCATCATACAAGTCAGATAATACACCTTGATAATATTCTTCTTTTCTTAAAAATTCCAAAAAACCTAATAATTCTTCATCAATAAAATTGTCTATTCTAACAATATTTCCTATAGATTTTATACATGCAATTTTAATATCTTTATTATCAGATGATAATAAAGTATTTTTTATAAAATGATAAATATCTTTTCTATTTTTTCCATAAATTGATAAAGAAATAATACCTTTTATTGAATTATTAATATCTTTTTCAAGAAGAAAAAGCCTAACAATATCTATACTGATTAATTTTGGTTCTTGATAAATCATATTCATAATATTTTACCTTTTTTATTAACAAAACCTTTGTTTATTAATAAATTTTTCATCTCTTGAGTTAGCTCATCCCAAGCTCTAACATGGCCATGATAAATATTGTCAATTGTTTTATCAAAAATAACAAAATCTCCAGTATTTTTATCTACTGCTATTCTTCTATCAGATATATCTTTTATTTTGATTGATTCATTTAATGCCTTTTGAGGGTTGCTCGGCACCTTTGGCTTAATGGCATTACTGACAGAGCCGTGATAGAGAGCTGCTTCGTATTTTAAATCACAACACCCATCATTATGCACCCATACTCCATGCTCACCAATGTGATAAGTATGGAACTCTTGCACTTTAAAGTTGTAGACAGTTTGGGTGTGGGTTAGTGAATTACTTATATTTCAATATCTAATATAAATATTCTCTTGCGAACATTTCTGTCAAGAATAAAGTCATTTTTATAAATTGAATCAATTATATTTTAAACCTTTATCTTGATAATATTGAACATCGTTTTCATCCAAAACAAGAACGGTTTCTTTGTTCTTATTCTCATAAGCCTAATCAAGAATCATCTAGACCCCGATAACATATATTCCATCATAATCTTTTGTGCATGAATTATTAATAAATTCAATTACTTGATTGATAGATAATATAAAATCAATTTTATTTTTCTCTAAGAAAACCACCTGGTCATCACTTAACCAATAATAATTTAAATCTTTTATTTTATCTTCTTTAATAGAAGAAATTCTATTTTTTAATCTTAAGGATATATTAAATATATCTTGTTTGTTGTGAAAATTATGCCCCCAATGATAAAATTGGTATTTGTCTTTATCATCATAATAACAACGGCTAAAATCTTCCTGAATTAGAGAAAATAAATCTTCATTGATAACCAACGAATTATTATAGTCAATGATACCATCAATGGAATAGCAAATCTGAAAATTTAATCCGCCAACTATATTGTTTTCTAAATATATATCAAAATCTATCATAAAAATATCCTTACCGTTTTCCAAAGGAAATAATAGTTCCATCTGGAGCTATATCAATATATTTACCATTTTTCTTGTATCTAATCACACCATAAGTCGCACCAGCAACAGGAGATTTTGTTGCACCCCTTGGATTTTGCTTAAAGGATACAGCCTTTCTTAAGTATTGTTCTATATTTTCTGTTCCAACTTCGGCTCCATGTTTATTAAAATGAGATTGTAAAGAAGAGATGCTGTCATTGTGGCATCCTTTGTGCCAACTACTTACATCAACCCCACAACAATCCGCATTATGCACCCACACCCCATATTCGCCAATATGGTAGGTGTGAAAATTTATGGATTTAGACTTGTAGATTTATGCTTTTACATTATTTTCATAAACTTTTAAAAAATCATTGAGTTTTTTAATATATATATAATTATCAAAATCCTTATAAATGCTGGTTATATCATCAAGAAATTGCTTTGTTTTTTTATAAATTTCCTCTAACCATATGTTAATATTGATGGGAGCCATCTCATTGATTATTCTATAATTGTCTGGTAGTTTTTTGCTTAATAACTTTAATGTACCATCTTGATTATCACACTCAATAATTGAAATTTTTAAATATTGATTATATTTTGTGAACAAAATATAGTTTTTGATATATGCACTATCTAAGTCATAACCAAGCATGATGTATTTATTATTGTCTCTCATTAGCTCTATGTTAATTTTATTAAGATTAAAAAACCAATCAAACAAATCATCATTAAATTTAAATAGTTCAAATAATCCATCATCAATCATGCATTTATCTCTTAAATAAAACTCAAAGTCACTCTCAATAATAAAAACTCCATAAATAATTGGTTTACTAAGAATGTCATCATAGTTATCCATTAAAGACTTTTCATTTATTCTATATTTGATACTTATCATATTCATATAAATTATCCTTTTTATATCAGAAATCGTTAATGTTATATTTATAATGACCGTAAGCCGTTGACACTTTCCTATCATTAGATATATTTATTGTAATTTTTTCTCCTCGATAAACAACCGTATGATTTCCACTTGTTACATTTTTACCAATAGCGTCTTGTTTTGCATATTCAGTAGCTTTTACTATTGTGTTTTGATCCCAGTTTTTATTAAAAAATGTTCTATTGCTTAGGTTTAACATATTAAACGCATCTTGCTTGCTTTTTCCTGTTTTATTCATGATTGTGTCAATTTGTTGCCTAATCTCATTGTAATCATGCCTTTTAATGATATGATCTTTAGTTGATTTACTCAACGGTTTTGATAGATTATCTATTAATTTTTGATCAATCCCACAACACCCATCATTATGCACCCACACCCCATATTCGCCAATATGGTAGGTATGGAAGTCATCTACTTCAAAGTTGTAGACGGTGTCGGTGTGGTTGGGTAGTAGGTATTGGCTGATATCTTATAAGTTAGCTAAATTCCCAATATTTTACCCCTTCATTATTGCAAAATTTAACTAAGAATGATTCAAAATTATCATTTGTAAAATACCAGTCTTTTCTTTCATCTAATGGCAACGATATGATTATGTAACCATAATCATCAAATCTATTATCACATCTTAATACAACCAAATCATTATCTCCAAAAAATTCACCAATAATTAAATCAGTGGGCAATAAATCTTGTTTCATATAGCTGTTATGCCACTCTAGATTCTTCTTATATATTATGTCAGTTTCATACAAATACATCCCAGCTTGACCGTAAATTTTATCATAAAACAATTTTGCCCCATCAGTTTCTTTAATAAAATTTAAGTATTCAATAGGTATATTTTCAAACCCTAATTCCAAAATCAATTTTTTTAACTCAACTTCCATTCCTTTATTATTGAATACGCAAGACAGTTCAAAAGAGTTATTGCAATAATTAGGCTTTTTGGGAGCTGACCAATCTTTCTTTAATGCTAAGATTGAATCTCTAATTTCATTCATTTTATACCTCTCCAAAAGTTATTAAATTCTTGCTGATGGGTCTTTCTTTGTACTGGGACTAGATTCCAAAAATCATTTGTTCCACCATATTCTCTAGGTTTAATGTGATGTATATCATATTCTGCCCACCCACCTCTTGGTTCTGGATAGCCCTTATCGTGCCATGTTTTAATAAATTTGTATCTTTCTTGATTATCCCATATAACACGACTCTCCTTGGGTACAATCTGTAAAGTTTCGTTCGGAAACGGAATAGGACGACCCGTTCTAGGATCTGGGATGTTCGGATAAAAGTCCCCAGCTTTATTTATAATATTTCCCGATACAACTCTAACCCCACAACAATCCGCATTATGCACCCACACCCCATATTCGCCAATATGATAGGTGTGGAAGTCATCTACTTCAAAGTTGTAGACGGTTTCGGTGTGGTCTAGCTTTGTTTGACTGATGATTGTAACATTAGGCAGACCATGCTTGTCAAGTAGGGTCATGCCTTGTTCTAGTAAAGAAGCTTTAAGCCAGCCAATGCCTTCTACCCAAAATGGATGTTCTTTAGTGGTTTTAAAGGTTTTCTTTCTTGGTTAAAAGTGGCATATTGAATGGTATGAGCCAAAGCCTGTTGATAGGTTTTAGTTTGTGTAACATCTATCATGGTTTCTTGGCACCAGTTCTGGAGGGATTGATTGGTTAATACACATCAGTCGAGTTTACCAGTTTTTTATTTGCATAATCAGAAAAAATCAAGGATTTAAAATACAATTTTGTCATCATTGGACTTTTCTTCATTTAAAGATACTTCCTGAATTTCACTATTTCCAGATATCTTATAATATCCATTAAAATCATCATATGGAACAAAAAATGTGTCATTATGGTATTCTGAAAAATGCTTTAACTTGTCTAAGAATACAGAAAGATATATCTCCGCTCTATAAATCTGAAGTAAACTTTTTACAGAACCGCAAACATCTGATATAACGCATAAACATTCTATGTCGTCATCAATCAAAATTTCACTTAATTCACATAGTTGACAAACAAATATTTTTTCTTCATCTAAACAAAAAATATTTTGCATTAAATATTTAGCTTTACTTACATCGTATTTATTGTTAGAATAAAAATCTATCATTTGTTTAACTCTTGAAATATTTCTAAAACTTTATTTTGGGTAGTTTTATCTATACCCATATTACTCAATATCTGCTTGGATTTTTGACTATTACCAAATTGATTATAAACCCCCAATACTTTGTACTCAGCTCTATTTAAGGTATAAAATCCTGTGCCAGATATGGGGTACAGTGTACCGTCATGATGCCCATAAATCCTACCATTGACATGGAATTGGTTATTTATAATGTTTACTTTTCCATCTCTAATTGCTTGAACATCGGCAGAAATATCTACAGCTTTTCTGTTAACAACAGTATTTTTCTCTTTTGCAACACTCTTTTGAGTTACTTTATCTGCATAATGTCTTGTATTGATGGTTTTTAAATTGCTCAAGTCACAACACCCATCATTATGCACCCACACACCCAATCTACCTACATGATAGGTGTGAAAGTCTTGTACTTCAATATTATAAACGGTATCGGTGTGGCTGGGTAGTAGGTATTGGCTTATAACTTCTACTTATTGATTATTTCTATCAAGCAGTATCATACCTTGTTCTAGTAAGGACGCTTTTAGCCAACCACTGCCTTTAATCCAAAATGGGTGTTCTGATGTCAGTTTTAGACATCTATATATATCAACCTATGCTTAAAATAAGAATCAATTTGTTCCAATTTAATCACAGTTGTATCATATGACGGATTATTGAGTCCATAGGATATTACTAATGATAATTCATTATCAAAACCAAATAAAATACCTCTTTCACTGGGTAAGCTATCTATCCTTGAATTTTCATTATTAACATCAATTTCCTTTATTATAGAAACCGAACGAACTTCCTTTCCCAAAAAACACTCCATTGTTCAAAATCTTTAGCATAAAAAGGTATGGATTCATCCCAATTCTCTAGTAACCATTCCGCTATCTGACCCACCTCATTCTTTTCAACCCATAATACAAGTGTATTTCCACTAGGATCATCACTAAAACCTACCACCAATCCATCTTCAAAATACACCAAAATAGAACCATTACTTAAAGAAAAAAATCTTTTGGATCTATCTCAAAATAATTAATTAAATCATCAATAGATTCAGTATTAAAACGAATTATATCTGCGATTTTGCGACCTTTAGGCTTGAGAGCAAACTTATAAGTTTGCTTGGCGTAGATAGATCATAAATTGGAGTAATCATTTTGCATAATTTCAATTCTATCTAAGTAGAATCCTAATATCTCCTTAGATACAAAAACTTTTACTACTTCACCCAACTCAAAGTTTTTAAATAGAAAAACAAATGTATTTAAAAAATCAAAAAAATCATCATCAGGTATTTTTTCATTTTTTGATAAAATATTGATTACAATATTTTTATTTACTATATTTATAGATGAACTTAAACAATCAAAAAATGAAGATATATTGGAACCAAAATAAATACCATCAAAAATAGGATTTTTTAATGGACATTCTCCATAAATTATTTTTCCAATATGATTGTATATATCATTCATATTTTCTAAACTTTTATCTATGTTTATTGTATAATCTTTGGAAAAAAAATCTTTATTTGTTCCAAAAAATGAATATAGATTAGTCATTTTAGCTATATCCAACTCTTATAATGGTCTGGTGTATAATGCATTGAACCATCACTGCCGATTACTATGCGTTGAGAGCCTCTATTTCCGGTACCCTGTGTGGGTACCGTCCATTCTGTATAATCAACACCTGTTTTTAATTTTGGTTTTGTTTCGTTTAAATAAGGCTTTCCATCATCATTTGGATACAAAGATTTATCATTTCTGCTAATGCGTTGTAAGGTATCGCTTAAATCTACATCCCGAGTATAGTACTGTCCATTAATTTCAATCCTTGCCTTTCTTACAACATTAAAGTAAACTTTGGTTTCGCCAACACGATTATTAACAACATTAAGGTTGTAAGGGTCGTTACTTAGAGTAGGCGATGATGTATAACCATCCTTTAAATCACAACACCCATCATTATGCACCCACACCCATATTCACCAATATGGTAGGTGTGGAAGTCATCTACTTCAAAGTTGTAGACGGTTTCGGTGTGGTTGGGTAGTAGATATTGGGAGCATCTTTAATGGATTGATGGGCTTTACTATTGGAAATATGACTTCAATTCATTCAAAAATTCAACAAATTTATTTATACTTACAATCTTTATCATTGGTGTATTTACCGTTATGTTTTCATAACTAAAAAAATGTTCTTCGTATAATTTAAAGTAAAAATAAAAATTCCCCCTATCTCTTATGCATCTTTTCATAAAATCATCGAATGTTTCTTCTAAGGTAAAGATATTTTTATTTTCTAATTTTCCTTCTCTGATAATCTCACGAAATAAGTCCTTGTCCATTTTTTCGCAAAAATAAATTTCTTCTACCAACAAACTTTCCAATGAATTTATAAAACTAGGAATATAAGTTGGTGAACTTAAAGTGCCAATTTTAAGCCCGTCAATAACTAAAACTAAGTTAGCCATATTATTACAATATGTACTTGAAATTATTTCAAGGTAAATTTCTTGATTTCCTATTTTTTTCATATTTTACCTTTTTAACTCCTTGGGGACATCATCAATCTTAATGGCTCTTGCTTCACCTCTTGCGGTCTTGCCATCAGTTGAGCCATTCCAATGAAAATTGCCATTTCCATCATCTTGAAATCTATGATAAATAGTTTTGCCATTTTTTGTCTCAACCGCCCATCTATTTTTGGGGTCGCTTTTAACTATAACACTTTTATTCCATAATTCAATATGATTTTCGGGCAAAACTGATTTAGTTGAATTATAACCCACATTACCCCCCACCCTTAGGGTCATGATGACCTGGATTTTCATAGTATTGAGTCTTTGTGTTTACCAATTTCCCTTTTGCTGATGGCTTGGTAGCCTAAATAATGTAGTCAGAATTTGAGCCCGCTTCTATCTTATGGCTTGCCAATACTTTATGCCCCGTTCGTGGATTTATCTCACCAATACCTAAATCACAACAATCCGCATTATGCACCCACACCCCATATTCGCCAATATGGTAGGTGTG
>ERZ1023241.295-NODE-295-length-9666-cov-18.027885_pt1 | contig 9666 bp, 8 predicted proteins | sample MGYA00380455_ERZ1023241 | MGnify/ENA primary metagenome ERZ1023241 (study PRJEB33173, sample SAMEA4830304) | metagenome | study: EMG produced TPA metagenomics assembly of the PRJEB25223 data set...
AGACAAAATCGATGGGGCAATCAAAAAAGGCTGGGTCATAATCACTCTCAACAATCAAATGGTATGGCGTATCATACCAAAAATCGGATATTTGTGCCAATGTTTGATGCCATTGATACAATTTTGCTCACTACCAACTTAACTTTTTATGAAAGGTTTTAAAGCGTTATTGTTGTTCGCCATCGCCTGCCATCATCATGATTTTTTCACTGATGGCAACGGTATTAAATCCTGCATCCACAAATAAAATCTCGCCAGTAATACCGCTTGCCCAAGGTGAGAGCAAAAACAATGCAGCATTTCCCACCTCTTCTTGGCTGACATTACGCCCAAGTGGTGCGATTTTTTCGCTAACATCAAGCATACGGCGAAATGATTTAATACCACTGGCAGCCAGCGTGCGGATCGGGCCTGCACTGATGGCATTGACACGAATGCCCTCACCGCCCAATGATGATGCCAAATAGCGTACCGAAGCTTCTAGGCTTGCTTTGGCCATACCCATGACATTATAGTTTGGTAATACAGAAATACTGCCTTCATAAGTTAAAGTCAACAGTGAGCCTTGGCGTGCAGCAAGTAATTCACGCCCTGCTTTGGCAAGTGCAACAAAACTGTAGCTTGAGATATCATGAGCGATTTGACTGCCTTCACGAGTGGTTGCTTGGGTAAAATCGCCATCAAGTTGATCGGCAGGGGCAAAACCGATGGCATGCACAATGCCATCGATGCCTTTATCGTCACCTACGCCCCAATGCTTGGCAATATCATCAAAACATGCTTGAATCGACTCATCTGAGCCAACATCACACTCAAGTACCGCCACCGCATCAAATGCTTCGGCAGCCATATCCACACGCTTTTTAATTTTATCATTCGGATAGGTTAAAATCAGCTGTGCCCCCTCACGATGCAAACTTTCAGCAATCGCCCAAGCAATGGATAATTTACTGGCAATCCCAGTTACCACAAAACGCCGACCTTTTAATAACATGACTTTGTCCTTTTGATAGAAATTTTTGCCATTATAGCATGGAATTTTAAAATGTGGGATACAATTAGTACAAATGTAAACTTAATTTTACACATCAAATCATCCAAAGTGTTTGATAAATGCTCAAAAAGTGATGAAAAAATCAGTTTTTTGTTAAATCAATCGCTATTTTATGGTAAGCTATGCATTTTTTATTAGACGCTTAAAATATGTCAAATTCTGATACCGTAAACTTTATCCACGATTACGAAATCCTATCTAAGCATTATGCCAAAATCATCTCATCAGCAGGAGAAGACTTGACCCGTGATGGATTAATTGATACACCGATGCGGGCTGCCAAGGCATTTGGTTATCTTACTCGTGGCTACCATCAGGATTTGGCAACTGTGGCTAACAATGCCGTCTTTGATTCTGACAATCCTGAGCTGGTTTTGGTACAAAATATTGAATTTTATTCGCTATGTGAGCATCACCTACTGCCTTTTTATGGGGTTGCCCATGTTGGCTATCTGCCAGATGGCAAGGTATTAGGACTATCTAAAGTAGCACGCATCATTGATATGTATGCACGCCGCCTACAAATCCAAGAAAATTTAACCAAGCAAGTCGCCAGTGCCATTGAAGAGCTGACGGGTTGCCGTGGTGTTGCGGTTATCATGGACGCCTGCCATATGTGCATGATGATGCGTGGCGTTGGTAAACAACAATCCACCACACGCACCACCAGCATGCTGGGTGAGTTTACCACCAATCATGACGCACGCCGTGAATTTTTGGATGCTGTCCCTCGCCGAACGCCCGCTTTTGGTTAATCGGTTTACTTGTGGTTAAATGATTTATCAACAGCTCGCCATTTGATAACAATCATCGCCAAAATGATTAAAAAGAAGCTGATTTATTTGATAAAATTTTGATAAAGCACTTCTTTTTTGGGGTAAATTTGCTATGATAAATCAAATTTTTAGCCTTTTTTGAGTCATGATTCAGCATTTTCGCGCTTTGTTTGTCATCAGTATACAGACTGTCATGCTGGCATTACTTGTCGGTTGCAAAAACCTGCCCGATACGCCTCACCTACCAAAGAGTCTGGCATTGACCAAACAGGTTCAAGAGCGTCACCAAATGGTCAAACATGGTGGTAGTTCAGATGGACTCATCTCAGCCATCAATGCCCAAAGCCATCATCACCCCAATCAATCTGGATATTATCCGATTACAACAGGTGCAAATGCGTTTGCTGCACGCAGTACGCTGACTGATGTGGCAAACCAATCTATTGATATTCAATACTACATTTGGCACAACGATGAAGCGGGTCAGCTGATGCTTAAAGACCTGTGGGAAGCGGCTGATCGTGGTGTGATTGTTCGATTGCTGCTTGATGATTTTAATAGCTCACCTGAACTTGATCAGCTCCTACTACGCATCTCAAAGCATAAAAATATTGCTGTCAGATTAATCAATCCAATGCCTTATCGAGGTATCCGTAGTCTAAACTATATGTTACACCCCATACGCACCAATCGGCGGATGCATAATAAAAGCATGACATTTGATAATAAAATCAGTGTCATCGGTGGTCGTAATATTGGTAATGAATATTTAAATAATGCGCCTGTTAATCATTTTGCAGATTTGGATGTCATGTTAGTTGGTCATGTCGTTGGCAAAATTACCCAAAGCTTTGAGATTTATTGGGCATCACCCTTATCTTTTGATATTGAAACACTTGTCAAACATGACAAAAAAGATGACATCAGTGGCATCAAACCTGTGGTATTTGATGAGCTTGAAAAAGTCAAAGACAGCTCAGATGCTGATCGTGAGCTACGCACTTATCGCCAAGCCATGCAAAACTCAACCATTGGGCAAGATTTACTCGCCCAGCAAGTGCCATTTTTTTGGACACAGATTGATTTGATTGCAGATAATGTCATCAAATTAAACGGCCACTCAGACCCTAATGAATTTTTAGTTTCGCAGCTACAAACACAATTGGGTCAACCAAGCAAAAAACTTAGCATCATCTCTTCTTATTTTGTTCCTACCAAAGAAGGTGTAGACACACTGATCACGCTTGCTAAAATGGGCGTTGAGGTGCGTATTTTGACCAATTCATTTGATGCCACCGATGTTGGTATTGTACATGCAGGCTACGCACACTGGCGAAAGCAACTACTGGCGGCAGGTGTGCATCTTTTTGAGATTAAATCTAGCGCTCAGAGTATCCAAGATAACGAAAATCGTTTTTGGCGTACACGCCAGCACAGTACCACAAGTCTACACGCCAAAGCCTTTGCAGTAGATGATGACCAAATATTTATTGGTTCATATAATGTCGACCCACGCTCAGCCAATATCAATACCGAGCTTGGTGTTCTGATCAAAGATAGCAAATTAGCAGGACAGCTGCACAAAGCTTTAAGTAATAGCCAAGCCATCACCCATCAAGCCTATGAACTAAAACTTGACGCCAAAGGTAATATTAATTGGCATACCATCGAAAATGGTCAACCAGTCATTTTGTATCGTGAACCACACATGAATCATAAAGATCGTATTATCATTTGGCTGGCTGGACTGATGCCTATCGATTGGCTACTTTAATATTAATCATCAAATATCGACAATCTAAATGAATACTTGAACCAAATTGTATAAATAATACTAGTGTTTTGTATATTTTATTTGTAGAATATCCATGAGCAATATGAGCAATAAATGCTTTATGGATATTGAGTGTCTCTACTTTTGATAAGACCATATAAAGCATCAGATTTGCAAGATATTATCGATATTCGTACCATCAAACCGAATGTTTGATTGATATTTCACGAGAAGATTGTCATGCCAGCCAACCAATTACTCAGCCAACGCTATTTTAGTGCCATTCTCATTACAAGTCTCATCGCCAGCGTGGCTTTTTTTGACTTTGCGATTTTTATCTATCTGTCTGATTTATTACGACATATCTTTTTTGGTGGTACGGAGTATACTTGGCTTTCTCGCCTGCAGTTGTTTGGACTGTTTTCAGCAGGTTATATTGCCAGACCCTTGGGCGGCTTGATGATTGGTTACTATGGTGATACCAAAGGCCGCAAGCCTGCACTATTTATCAGTATACTGGGCGTGACAATATTCACTTTATGCATCGGGTTATTACCACAGTATAGTCAAATTGGCTTCATCGCCCCCATTATCTTTATCATTGCTCGAGTGATCCAAAGTCTTGCCATTGGTGGCATCATGCCAAGCGTTTGGGTGTATGTCACTGAACATCTACCAACACGCCATATTGGCGTAGGTTGTGGCACGGCCTTATCTGGCTGTGTGCTGTCTTTGATTTTTTTAATTTTATTAATGAACTGGCTAGACGGTACGCTAACTTGGGCACAGATGATGAGTTTTGGTTGGCGTATTCCGTTTATTTGTGGCGGTTTATTAAGCTTTATTTTGATCTTGCTATCATACAAACACTTGCAAGAAACGCCCATTTTTTTAGAGGCACAGTCTGAGCGGCCATTTCGTTCTAAACATGGGTCAATGCTTAGTACCATGAGTTTATCTACTTTGACCAACTCACAAATCAAGCAGCTTGATCGCCTGCCAGAAATTGATTTTCAGCTTTCTGAAGATACAAAAATGCCTGATCACAGCATCAGCCCAAGCTCAATGACATTACCACCCAAAACCAATGGGATAGATCAACGCACAGTCACAACAGCCATGAAACTGACCTCAAAACTAACCAGCTTTGCTAGGTCGTCAATCTCATTTTTTCAAATCATTTGCAATAAAAATATGCTCATCAGTATTATTCCTGCCATAATTTTGATCAGTATTATGGTCAGTTTATTGATATTTACGCCAATTTTATTGGTAGATTTGATTAATGGTAGCTTTCGAATCTCTGAAACGGTTTTATGGTTTGGCAATGTGCTTGCGATTTTATTTATGGCAATTGGTTGCTTGATATTTGGCATTTTGGTGGATAGGCTCAATCCTGGCATTGTGCTAACTTTTGGTAGCCTATTTTTGGCGATGCAAGTGGCTTTGTTTTTTAATCATTTGCGTAATGGTGGTGAATATGGGTTGATATTTTTTGCCCTATTTGGATTTGCTTCAGGTATCATTGGTGCAATTCCTTCGATTGTTATGCGATTATTTCCTGCTAGGATTCGATTAACAAGCGTCAGCATCATTTATAATATCGTCATCGTACTTATCGGTGGTTTGTTGCCGTTTGTTCTACATTCAGCCTCAGCCCATGTCGCTTTTGTGCCTATGATTTTCATCGTTTCATTATCGCTTTTAACAATGTTTATAAGCTTTTATATTTACTACATTCCTCGTACCGACCTTGATATCAATCACTAAAAGCCACATGCACTAAAAAACACCACATGAGCCTAATCATGCGGTGTTTTATATTGATGTGTGATATTTTAATTTATTATATTAAAATCTTGTATTAAATTATTGTATTAAAATACAACAGTATCCACGCCTGCACTGCCAGCTTTTAGCATAAGATCCGCTGACTGCGATGCAAATATACCATGACAAACCACGCCCACGATATTATTTAAGATAAACTCCATCTTGGCAGCATCGGTAATATCAAGGTCATAAGTATCCAAAATGACATTGCCATAATCTGTTACAAACCCTTCACGATATACAGGATCGCCACCCATTGCCACCAATTCACGCGCCACATAAGAACACGCTTGAGGCAAAACTTCAATTGCAACAGGGAATTTGCCCAATGTATCGACGATTTTTGAGTCATCGACCATACAGATAAACCGATTTGAGGCGGCGGCAACGATTTTTTCTCGTGTCAATGCACCACCACCGCCCTTAATCATATTGCCTTTGGCGTCAATCTCGTCAGCACCATCTATATATAAATCCAGCACACCCACTTGATTTAAATCATAAATCTCAATGCCCAAGGCCTTTAATTTATCCTCGGTAACCTGTGAGCTGGCAACTGCACCCTTAAGATTCACTTTTGGCAAAAGCTCAATCAGGCAATTGACTGTACTGCCTGTACCAACACCTAAAATCATGCCATCTTCAATATGGCTTAAAGCAGCTTTGGCAGCAGATTGTTTTTGAGCAAGTTTTGGATCGGTTGCGGTCATGACTGTTTCCAATAAAATTCCAATAAAAATTTATCTAATTTTACGCCAAAGTTACCAAAAACTAAACCATTTTTTATCAATTTGGTGATTTTCACGCACTTTAAGCTGCTTATTTTATATCAAATCTAAAATTAACATGGCTAATATCCAAAATACGGTGGATAATCACGAAAATTTTTTGTAAAAATGTTACAATGCCGATTTATTTTTACTTTGATGAATTTGGGGAATTGGATGCAGGGAATCATCACATTATTACTTATTTTAAGTCCGATGTTTGTTGGTTTTGCACTACCAACATCACAGAAGTTGGCCGCATTTAGCGGGCAGGCTCTGACTTATCTGATTTATCTTATTTTGATTGTCATTGGTATTGAGCTTGGTTTGGTAGATGATTTGGTGCAAAAAGTTGGGGATATTATCAAATATTTGGTTGTGTTAATCGCACTAACCATTGGCCTTGGAGCGATTAGCTTGATTTTTTTTGATAAATTCACTCAAAAAAATCAGTTATCCAAACACACTCTGCCGAACCAAAAACCCAAAATCAGCCTAAGGGGCAGTTTGGCACAGCTCATTTGTTTGGCAATCGGATTTATGGCTGCCAAATTTTTGCCAGCTGGATTTATACCGCCTGACAAGACGACCACCATCCTGCTAATGGCACTATTATTTTTGGTGGGTGTCAGCCTAAAAGGATCAGGGATTGGATTAAAGCAAGCCTTGGTCAATAAAACAGGTCTGCAAATCAGTGTCATATTTATTGTTTGTACCACCTTATCAGGTGCCATTTTTGCAAGCATTTTTCATGAAGTCACGCTGATGCAGGGTTTGGCTTTGGCATCAGGTTATGGTTGGTATTCACTATCAGGTACGATTATGACAGATGCTTATGGTGCGGTTTGGGGCAGTGTCGCCCTACTCAATGACTTGGCTCGTGAAGTGATTGCCTTAATCTTTATCCCATGGGTCATGCGTTATTCAACATCTGTTGCTGTGAGTTTGGGTGGTGTAACCAGCCTTGACTTTACCCTACCAACCATCTTACAGGCAGGCGGTACACAGATTATGCCCATCGCCATCAGCTTTGGATTTATCGTTAATATCGTATCACCTGTACTCATGGTGCTGTTTAGCTCATTTGGATGATTTATCAGGTACATTCAAAGCATTAAGTCCAGTTACTTTAGCGATTGGCCCGCTCAATCAGCAGACGCATGACAGATGGCGACTTAGAAATCGCCTTGACAATCTCACTGCGTGCATGGCGTATCACGGAAATATCACTAAATGCTGATGTATAAGCAAAATTAATCATAGAAAAGCTATGCATCATCAGTAAATTATGCCCTTTGACCGTGCGTTCATAATCGCTTAATAAGCGTGTGCTTAAGGGCATATTTTTGGCATGATACGCATCTACCAATGTCAGCAGTGCTTTCACATCAGATAAGCCCAAATTAAGCCCCTGTCCTGCCAACGGATGCACCCCATGCGCAGCATCGCCCATCAGTACCATTGAGCCTTTATGATAGCGATTGCAGACTTGTGCAGACAGTGGAAAACTTACGACCGACTGCACCTCGTGAATATCCCCAAGCACATAACCGCTTGCCAAAGCCAGTCTATCGATTAGGCTATCAGGATTTTGATGGTAGTCATTCAAATATGTCTCTGCAATCTGCTTGGGCAATGTCCAAACAATCGACTGCCATTGGCATTGATCATCTTGATTGAGATTAGCAATGGGTAATAGTGCCAAAGTGCCTGTTGGCAACATCACTTGGCGTGCTGTGTTAGCATGTGGCTGATCGGTTCGTATGGCACAGCAGATGGCTTTTTGGTGATAATCTAAGGTATTCACCCCCACCCCCATCTCACGGCGTACCAAAGACGCTCGACCATCGGCACCAATCAATAGCTTCGCCTTCACCATCTTGGCTTCATTGTCGGCTTGATAGCGTATGCACACACCTTCAGGCATCTCATCAAAAGCCATGCCATGAGCCGCCAAGCTGATCTCATATTTTAAAGTTAAATTTTCAAAATCTTGCGCACGACGCCAAAGTGCCTCATCCAATACCGATGGCTCAACCATAGACCCAAGCATGATATTTTCAAAGGCGTGTTCATCTTGAAAAATCAATTCACCAAAATCATCTCTCGCCCATACATGCATTTGGTCATAATCGGCGCGTCTGGTAATACCGTCCCATACATCAGCACTTTTTAATAAATCGATACTGCGACGATTTAGTGCATAGACTCTGGCATCTCTTTGAGCCAATCGCTGATCAAATGATGCCTTACTAGGGGCGGGTTTATTATCCAAAATGATGACCTGCTTGCCTCTTTTGGCAAGTAAAATGGCACAGACCATACCGACAACACCAGCACCGATAATGGCGATATCATATTGTTTTATTTGAGATTTTGGATAAGTCAATAAGCTTGGTGGATTGTCTGCTGGATAATTTTGAACAGTCATAATAATCAGATGCGGTAAAATATGGTTTATTTTACCGCATCTGCTTTTATTTTTCAGAGAAAATTTGACGCTGATAAGCTTGGGCTATTCAATTCAACATTTATCCCAAATAAACCCCAAAGGTTCTACCTGCTTGGGGTTTATTTCAACGATAAACATCTGCCAACTGATAAGTCAGCAATTAGCAAATTAGCAGCGATAATATAAATCAAATTCAAGCGGATGCACCGCTTCATTTAATTGATGAACTTCTTGCATTTTTAGATCAATATAAGCATCAATCATATCTTTGCTAAACACATCGCCTTTTAATAAAAAAGCATGATCTTGTTTTAGAGCTTTTAAGGCGGCTTCTAGGTTTTCTGCCACAGTCGGAATCAATGCTTCTTCTTCTGGTGGCAAATCATACAAGTTTTTATCAGCTGCCTCGCCTGGGTCAATCTTATTTTCAATACCATCAATGCCTGCCATCAACAATGCTGCAAAACACAAATAAGGATTTGCTGCTGGATCTGGGAAACGGGCCTCAATACGCACCGCTTTTGGGCTAGAGACATGTGGAATACGAATGGACGCCGAGCGGTTTGATGCTGAATATGCCAATTTAATCGGTGCCTCAAAATGTGGTACCAAACGCTTATAGCTATTGACGGTTGGGTTGGTGATGGCATTTAATGCACGAGCGTGTTTAATAATACCACCAATAAAATATAGTGCCGTCATTGACAAGCCAGCGTATTCATCTCCAGAAAAAGTATTAACACCCTCTTTTGAGATGGAAATATGGACATGCATGCCAGAACCATTATCACCAACAATCGGTTTTGGCATAAAGGTTGCAGATTTACCAAATTGATTGGCAACATTTTGCACCACATATTTAAATTGCTGTACTTCGTCGGCTTTTTTAACCAAAGTATTAAAAGACACGCCAATTTCAAGCTGACATGAAGCCACCTCATGATGATGTACCTCAACACGACCCTCGCCCATGATATCTTCAATACGATCACACATAACCGCACGCATGT
>ERZ1023241.296-NODE-296-length-9660-cov-24.715044_pt1 | contig 9660 bp, 9 predicted proteins | sample MGYA00380455_ERZ1023241 | MGnify/ENA primary metagenome ERZ1023241 (study PRJEB33173, sample SAMEA4830304) | metagenome | study: EMG produced TPA metagenomics assembly of the PRJEB25223 data set...
AACAAGAGGAAGCTCATTTGAGCTTCCTCTTGTGAAAAATTGTGGGACAGCAATGGCATCAAGCCCTTTTTTTATAATCTGTTTTTATGAGCAGGTATAACGAATCACACGTACAGTGGTAGGACGAGCTTCTAATGCCTCTCGGGCACCCGGATTTTCACTGTTATATAAATCAGGTGTATTACTCAGGCTGATCTGGGTGCGGCTATCCCCGAGTTGACGGCCATACTGAACCTGTTCAGGAGTTGGGTTAACTATTTCCCGACTATTGATAATCTGGATATTATAGCTTTTAGTGGTTCCAAGGACTTGTCTGCAAACAGCCTGTAATCTGTTTTCATCCTGACTTGGTCGTCCTGCTAATGTATAGCTTAAGGTTGCAGAATTTTCTGAACGTTCCAGAATTTCATAACCGGTCTGACCGTTAAATTGTTGAGGCGCCGTCTGACATGCTGTCAGGCCTAAAGTGCCGATAGTTAAACCGAGTAAAAAAACTGTTTTTTTCATCATGATGATTTCCCGTATTTTTATCAGACAAGTATGCCATACCAACGAAATAGCGGAATGGCAGTAAACATAAAATTCCAATAAAAAAGCTTTCCGAATGTTTCCATCCGGAAAGCTCCTAAAGCAATACAGTTACTTAGTCATCAGTAATCATGCTGTGCTTTTTAGTGTCTTTCATAAAGACATAAGTGAGCAGCGACAGGCCAATCATAAAAGTAATGTAATAGAAGAAGTAGTTTTCATGGCCGGCATTTTTAAAGCTTAAAGCCACCAGTTCTGCTGTACCACCAAACAGGGTATTAGCAATTGCATAAGGCAAAGCTACACCTAAGGCACGAATGTGCGCAGGGAATAGTTCAGCTTTTACCACTGCGTTAATCGCTGTATAACCAGTCACAATCACCATACCACTCATACATAACATGAATGCTGTAGTTGGGTTGGTAGTTGAGCCTAAGCCATTAAAGATAGGAATGGTAAATAGTACACCAAGCACACCAAAGGCAATCATGATTGGCTTACGGCCGATCTTGTCAGAGAGTGTACCAATCACAGGTTGCAAGAGCATGAATACAAAGATCGCAAGAGTCGTGATTTCAGTCGCTGTGGTTTTTTCAAATCCTGAGGTGTTCACCAGATATTTCTGCAAATAAGTAGTGAAAGTATTGAAAGCTAAAGTACCACCTGCAGTTAGCATGATCACGGTAAATGCCTGTTTAGGATATTTAGTGAATAAAGCTAAGGCACCGGATTTAGGGCCACCTTTTTTCGCCTGTTCAACAGCCTGTTTTGAAGATTGTGTTTCTACCAGACCGCGACGGATCCAGAACACCACAATCGCTAAGAATGCACCAATCAGGAAGGGAATACGCCAGCCCCATTCAGTGAGTTGTGCTTCAGTCAAAGTGCGTTGTAGGAAGATCAAGACACAGAGTGCCAATAGTTGACCTGAGATCAGGGTCACATACTGGAAGCTTGAGTAGAAACCACGATGATTTTTACCTGCCATTTCAGTCAAGTAAGTGGCACTTGAACCGTATTCACCACCTACACTCAAACCTTGTAATAAACGAGCAAATAACAGCAGCGCAGGGGCGAGCATGCCCACTGAATCATAGGTGGGTGCACAGGCAATAATCAGGGAACCGACACACATCAAAGATACAGAAAGTGTTAAACCGGCTTTACGACCCTTACGGTCAGCGTAAATCCCCATAATCCATGCGCCAATCGGACGCATCAAGAAACCAAGTGCGAATACAGCAGCAGCCTGAAGAAGTTTGACGGTATTGTCGCCATCAGGGAAGAACTGTGAAGCGAAATATAAGGTAAAGGCTGCATAAACATACCAGTCGTACCATTCGACCAGGTTACCTGCAGAACCACCGAGAATAGATTTAACCCGTGTTTTACGATCAAGCTGCGGTGTAGCAGCTTCAGGAAGTGGCTGATTCACAACATTGCTCCAAAGGAATGCTGTAAAACACATCTTTTTTAAATTTTCATTGCTATAAAATCTAAAAAGTTATGTTTTAGTGAGAGAGAAAGTGAGGAGATTTCATATACTTATACGCCTCCAAGTTTTCTCTTTTTATAGGACTTTAGTCTTAATAAATAATGTAGTTTTCAAATATTTTTATAAAACATAAATTTACCATTTGTTTAGAGTAATTGCTTGATTTTTACATTGGATTAACTGGTTAAATGCTGTTCTTTAAGGAGATTAATGAACAGTGAATGTAGTTTTCATTTAGATGTAAAACAGATTAAAAGATTGGCTTTAACCTTATCTTAAGGTAATAAAAAAGGCCGCTTACGCGACCTTTTTAAAATTAAATCAGCAATTAAGCAGATTTAACCGCTTCAAGAAGTTCAGCTTGGCGTTTTTTCAACGCTTCTGGCAGACGATCACCCAATTTGTTGAACAATTCAGTGTGGCTTTCAAGTTCTTTGATCCATTGATCTTTGTCTTGAGAAGTTACCAGGTCAAATTGTTCTTTAGTGAAATCAGAACCAGTCCAGTTTAGCTGTTCGTAAGTAGGTACACGGCCGATTGGAGTTTCAACAGCGTCAGCACGACCTTCACAACGATCGATGATCCACTCAAGAACACGCATGTTTTGACCGAAACCAGGCCATACGAAGTTACCTTCAGCATCACGACGGAACCAGTTCACGTTGTAGATACCAGGAAGCTTGTTACCAGCAGCAGCAGCTTTCTCGCCAACTTTCTCACCCATTTCTAACCAGTGAGTGAAGTAGTCAGCCATGTTGTAGCCAGCAAATGGAAGCATCGCAAATGGGTCGCGACGAACGATACCTTGTTGACCAACAGCAGCAGCAGTTGTTTCAGAACCCATGGTTGCAGCTTTATAAACACCATCAACCCAGTCAAATGCTTCTGAAATCAGAGGCACTGTGTCTGCACGGCGACCACCGAAGATGAACGCAGAAATTGGAACACCTGCTGGATTTTCCCAATCCGCATCGATAGAAGGGCATTGACCAGCAGAAACTGTGAAACGAGCGTTCGGATGAGCCGCTTTTTCTTCGCCAGTGTGTGGTTGACCTTTCCAGTTAGTCAGATTCGCAGGTGCTTCTTTAGTCAGACCTTCCCACCAAACTTCACCGTTGTCAGTCACAGCAACGTTTGTATAGATTACGTCTTTATGAAGAGTTGCCATACAGTTCGGGTTAGTTTTGGTATTTGTACCAGGAGCTACACCGAAGAAACCAGCTTCAGGGTTGATTGCATATAAGCGACCATCTTCACCTGGTTTGATCCAGGCAATATCGTCACCTACAGTTTCAATTTTCCAACCTTCATAACCTGCTGGTGGAATCAGCATTGCGAAGTTTGTTTTACCACAAGCAGATGGGAATGCAGCTGCGATGTAGTGTTTTTCACCTTTAGGACTAGTTACGCCAAGAATCAGCATGTGTTCAGCTAACCAGCCTTGTTGACGACCCATATAAGATGCAATACGTAAAGCCAGGCATTTTTTACCTAACAATGCGTTACCGCCGTAACCAGAACCAAATGACCAGATTTCACGAGTTTCTGGGTAGTGCACGATGTATTTTTCTTTGTTGCAAGGCCAAGCAACATCTTTTTGACCTTCTTCAAGTGGTGCACCCACAGTGTGTACGCAAGGGACAAATTCGCCATCTGTACCTAGAACGTCATAAACAGCTTTACCCATACGAGCCATTTTAGACATGCTGACTGCCACATAAGGAGAGTCAGTTAATTCGATACCGATGTGCGCAATGTGTGAACCCAAAGGACCCATAGAGAATGGAACCACATACAGGGTACGACCTTTCATTGAACCGTCAAACAGACCATTCAATTTTTCGCGCATAACTGCTGGATCTTCCCAGTTATTGGTCGCGCCAGCGTCTTCTTTATTTGCAGAACAGATAAAAGTACGGTCTTCAACACGAGCAACGTCAGAAGGATCAGAATTTGCAAGATAAGAACCAGGATGTTTCTCTTGGTTAAGTGCTTGCATTGTGCCGTTAGCGATCATCAAGTCGATATAACGTTGATATTCTTCTGCGCTACCGTCACACCATTCAATTTTTGCTGGTTTTGTTAATTTAGCAATTTCTTCCACCCATGCAATAAGCTTAGGGTGACGAACGAATTCTGGTGCGTTCACTTGGGTCATGGTGAGGCCTATCTCAAATGTGTACAAAATTTTGTACAAAGTACAATCTGGTCAATAAAATACTGGCCAGATGAAATATGAAAAAAAGTGGCTGTATTAAAGCATAAAATCATCAAAAAAATAAGACTAAAGAAGTGCTGGATTTTATTTGGAATATTATGCTATTTTCTGTTTAAATTTATATAAAACAATAAGATATAAATAAATTCAAAATCTTACATATGTATTTATTAGCTTTATGTGTGGTATTTATTTTAATTATTTTTATTTAAATCAAACCTTTAAATAAAATTGTTCAGTTATATTTGTTATTGATTAAATAAATGGTCGCCATTCGAATTTTACATAAAGCAACTATTAATTGTTTATGAATTGGACAAAATGCCAATAGGTGTGCATCAATCTGTGTAAAAAATGTCTAATCAATCTAAACCCTTATCCATTATTTATAATCATAATTCTGGTTTCCGTCTATTCGACCAACAAGAAAAATATGAGCAATTACTAGATATTTTTGCAGCGCATGATTTTGAGACTAAAGCCTTTGAAATCAACGATCCAGAACAGTTCAAAAAAGTCATTGCTGAAGTGCTGCAACGGCATCAACAATCGCCGGATCATGGTGTGGTCGTGGCAGCAGGAGGAGATGGAACGCTCAATTCAGTCGCCAAACACCTGCTTGAAACTGATATTCCAGTCGGAATATTGCCTCTAGGTACTTTTAACTATGCGGCAAGATTGCTGGATATTCCCTTAGATTTGGTTGAAGCCGCACAAGTCATTGCAACGGGTCAAACCAAACGTATCCATATGGCACGCATCAATCAGGAAATCTACCTGAACAATGCTAGTCTGGGCTTATATCCCTTATTTATTAAAAAACGTGAAGACTATAATCGCATATTTGGCCGTTTCCCTTTACATGCCTATACCTCAGCACTCGATGTGTTGATTCGTGACCGTAAAGAATTAAAACTGGAAATCTGGGTAGATCAGAAGAAATATCCGGTCAAAACTCCACTGATTTTCTTTGGCAATAATCCACTACAGTTAGCAGACATGAAAATGCGGATTGCCCAAGCTGCTGAGCAAGGGAAGGTGGCTGGGGTTGTGGTCTCTAAAAGTGACAAGCTGACGTTATTCAAGCTGGTATATCAGTTAATTCGGGGCAAAATTGATGAAGCCTCCGATGTCTATAGTTTTGCTGCAGATCAGGTGCGAATTGAGTCTAAACGCAAAAAATTAATGGTTGCCATAGATGGGGAAACGGTAGAAATGACACCACCGTTAAATATTTCAGTTTTAAAAAATAGTTTAAGTGTAATGGTGCCGCATGATTCTGCATCTCTCTGATCTACATTTTGGTACAGAAAGACCTGAATGTTTGGAAGCCATCCAGCAATTTTGTCGGGATCATGCACTGGAAGCGGTGGTAGTCAGCGGCGATCTCACCCAGCGAGCACGTTTAGGGCAGTTCTTTGCATGTAAACGGTTTCTGGAACAGTTGAATACGCCTTATCTGGTGATCCCGGGGAATCATGACATTCCGCTTTATCATTTATGGAATCGGTTATTTACTCCATTTACCCGTTATCAATTATTTTTCGGCGAACTCGAGCCTGTTTTAGAAACCGAACATTTTTATCTGATCGGGGTGAATTCAATTAGACGTCGATATCATACCAAAGGGCATCTATCACTCGAACAGATTCAAAGGATTGACCTGAAACTACAGCAGGCACCTGCTTCCAAAATCAAGATTATTGTCAGTCATCAACCTTTTTATGTGCCATTTCAGAATAGGCGGGGGTTTAAGGATATTCCCCTGATGGCCAAAATTGCATTGGAGTCCTGGTCGCAGCATGGGCTGTTTGCTGTATTGCATGGGCATTTGCATCGTACCGCAGTCTATGATTTGAACCGTATATTCGAATTGGGAGGAAATCATCCAGTTTATGACGTCCATGCCGGGACTTCTGCGTCACATCGGCTCCATAAGAATCAGCCGAATAGCTTTAATGCAATTGATGAAACAGGAAAAATTACGCAATATTGTTTTGATGAACAGTTAAAAACCTTTGTTCCACAGTCTGATCCCATAAATAAATAGACAAAAAATACGCAATCCATCAAAAAATTAAAAAAAAACCAATTTTTTTTCATTTTTGCCCTTGAAGCGTTTTATTCCATCTCCATAAAAAGGACATCAAAAAATTTTGATGATGACCAATGGAATAAATAAGTCGTCATCGGTGATCTAAAAAAGACTTAGTCTGATGGAGTTATTTATGAGCAACATTCGTCCATTACATGACCGCGTTGTTATTCGTCGTGTTGAAGAAGAAACAAAAACAGCTGGGGGCATCTTACTTCCAGGTTCTGCTGCTGAAAAACCTGCACAAGGTGAAATCATTGCAGTTGGTAATGGTCAAATCACTGACAATGGCGTACGCGCGTTAGACGTAAAAGTTGGCGACAAAGTATTGTTCGGTACTTATGCAGGTACAACTGTAAAAGTAAACGGCGAAGAACTTTTAATCATGAAAGAGTCTGACATTCTGGCAGTATTAGAAGCTTAATCTGCGCCAGATCGTTTTACTCATTCCAATTCAGATTTTGTAAAGATACAACAATATTCGGAGTCAAATATGTCAGCTAAAGACGTAAAATTTGGTGATTCAGCTCGTTCAAAAATGATCGCTGGTGTGAACATCCTTGCAGATGCGGTGAAAGTGACTTTAGGTCCTAAAGGCCGTAACGTTGTAATCGACCGTTCTTTCGGTGCACCGCACATCACTAAAGATGGTGTATCTGTTGCGAAAGAAATCACCCTGAAAGACAAATTCGAAAACATGGGTGCGCAACTGGTTCGTGAAGTTTCTTCAAAAACCAATGATATCGCAGGTGACGGTACAACAACTGCAACTGTATTGGCTCAAGCAATCCTGAACGAAGGGATCAAGTCAGTAACTGCGGGTATGAACCCAATGGATCTGAAACGTGGTATCGACCTTGCAGTTAAAACTGTTGTTGAAAATATTAAACAAACTGCAAAACCAGCTTCTGATTCTAAAGCGATTGAGCAAGTCGGTTCGATCTCTGCAAACTCTGACACCACTGTTGGTTCTCTGATTGCACAAGCAATGGAAAAAGTGGGCAAAGAAGGCGTAATCACTGTTGAAGAAGGTTCAGGCTTCGAAGATTCGCTTGATGTTGTAGAAGGTATGCAGTTTGACCGCGGTTATATCTCTCCATACTTCGCAAACAAACAAGACACTTTAACTGCTGAACTTGAAAACCCATACATCCTGTTGGTTGACAAGAAAATCAGTAACATCCGTGAATTGATCACTGTTCTGGAAGCTGTTGCGAAAACTGGTAAGCCTCTTCTTATCATCGCTGAAGATGTTGAAGGCGAAGCGCTTGCAACTCTTGTTGTAAACAACATGCGCGGCATTATCAAAGTATGTGCGGTTAAAGCACCTGGCTTCGGTGACCGTCGTAAAGCAATGCTTCAAGATATCGCGATCCTGACTGGCGGTACTGTAATTTCTGAAGAAATCGGTATGCAGTTAGATCAAACTTCACTTGAACACTTAGGTACTGCACATAAAGTAACTGTATCTAAAGAAAATACAGTGATTGTTGATGGTGCTGGTGATGCAAATCAGATTTCTGAGCGTGTTCAGCAAATCCGTGCACAAATCGAAGAATCTACTTCTGAATATGACAAAGAAAAACTTCAAGAACGCGTTGCTAAATTAGCAGGCGGTGTAGCAGTCATCAAAATCGGTGCTGCAACTGAAGTTGAAATGAAAGAGAAGAAAGACCGTGTTGACGATGCGCTTCACGCAACTCGTGCTGCGGTTGAAGAGGGTGTTGTTGCAGGTGGTGGTGTTGCACTGGTACGTGCTGCATCTGCACTTGATGGTTTGACTGGTGCTAACGATGACCAAAACGTAGGTATCAACATTCTTCGTCGTGCAATCGAAGCTCCTCTTCGTCAAATCGTAGCCAATGCTGGTGATGAGCCATCTGTAGTGATCAATGCTGTGAAGAACGGTGAAGGTAACTATGGCTATAACGCTGCGACAGGCGAATACGGTGACATGCTGGAAATGGGTATTCTTGACCCTGCTAAAGTAACTCGTTCTGCACTTGAGCATGCAGCTTCTGTTGCTGGCTTGATGTTAACAACAGAATGTATGATTACTGAAATTCCAGAAGAAAAACCAGCTATGCCTGATATGGGCGGCATGGGTGGTATGGGCGGTATGATGTAATTCATCGTTCGATCATATGATGTAAAAAATCCCCGCATTTGCGGGGATTTTTTATTAAGTTAGAAAATGATTAAGGTGATTTTTTAACTAATTTATAATTCAGATTACTCTGTATTTCCTTACCTGTTTCTATATCACGAGCTTCAACGAAATTATCACCTACATAAAACTTCCTGTTTTCAGCTTTTCCATCTAGGACGATAATAGAAGGTTGTTGAGAATCGAAAGTGAAGCTACCTTTGGTCTCAGTTTCATTATTTCCAGTTTTACCTAAATATTCCTCACTCAATTCATAAGTTTTGTCAGGATTAAGATCTAGTTCAACTTTAATCCCTTCGCAGTCAGCACACGGGAAAACACCCTCATATTCGCCTGCCCAGTTTGAGTTGACAGTAGCATTACTGGTCATCTCAGTACTCATATTGCTTTGACTATTTGTAGTCTCTGTAGTAACAGGAGCATTTGTGGTATTAGATTGAGTCTCTGCACTGGCCATATCGCGGTCATTCTGTTTAGAACATGCACTTAAACTAGTAACCGTTACTACCAATAAAGCAGGCCATAGTATTTTTTTCATTGAAGATCATCCTCTTGTTCTTCTGTTCTAGGATTTACATTAGAAGTATGAGCTATCAATATACAGAGGGATCTTGTTAAAAATTGATTCGTTAAGTGAAACGGATTAAATATATGTAGATGAGAAACTAAGATAATTAAAATACAAAATAAGCGATAGGTTTTCTTTAGTTTTATTTTATAAACCTTAAGGTTATGATTTGATAGAAATAATTATTAATAAGAGCGGTCATGAAAGCAGAACAGGAAAATAATATCATCGCGAAAATATATGATGCTGCTTTATTGCCTGCTTTATGGCTAGAGGTCATTCAGGATATTGTGCAATATACCCAGAGTCATAGTGCAATTTTTACCGGTCTTGATCAATTCAATCCCGCCTATGACTTTGTTTATACTTACAATATCCCGGAAGAAAGTCTGGCTGCTTATCAGGATGAACGGATTCGGGTCATTGACATGGAGCTGCATATGCCTTTATGGAATGAAATTGATATGGGGGAGGCACTTAATCAGGACTGCCGTCATTATGCAGATCAACCTGGAACAGAACAGTATATCTTTTCTTTGTACACGACAAAAAAATATAACTCATTGAAATAATGGCATAATACTTGTTT
>ERZ1023241.298-NODE-298-length-9480-cov-28.684032_pt1 | contig 9480 bp, 11 predicted proteins | sample MGYA00380455_ERZ1023241 | MGnify/ENA primary metagenome ERZ1023241 (study PRJEB33173, sample SAMEA4830304) | metagenome | study: EMG produced TPA metagenomics assembly of the PRJEB25223 data set...
GATGTGAAGCTTGATGATGCCTCAATCAGTCAATTAGAAGAAAATAAGAATTAGGATAAATAAAACTTCATTTGAGTATTTTAAAGATTACTGGCACAAATAAAGATGGTGGGAATGCCTGCGTTAATCAAGACCACTTCAAATTCACCCACATTTGGCACGGTCAATATGTCTATCAAATTGCCCATTGGTAACACATCGCCATCACTGTCCACAGAGTTGATAAAATCAATCTAAACTTCTGCCGTTGAAAAAGTTACGCCATTACGCTCAAAATTCCCCGTTTCTTGTATATCTGTGATAGGCACATGGGTGATGATGGTTTTGCCAATGTTTTATGGCACGGATGGGGATTTGTATGGCCAGTTTCTTTTTTACAAATTATTGATAAAATTCTCATAACTGCCAAATTCTGCCTTGTCAATTTTATATTGATTATCAGTAATTTTGGTGATAATCACACCATCACAACCCATCAACTGCAATCCTTAGCATATATCACGCTCCAAATGATACTCTTTTACAGGCTTTGACTGAAAAATTACTTCTTTAAAATTTAATTCATTAACTGGATTTTCTATAACTAAAAATCTTGGCACTTCATTTAAATTTAAAACCAATGTTAAAATATAATCGTGCTTGTATTCACAGGCTTTTATATACTCATTTTCTGTTAAACGAATTTTCCCCTTATTTTGGCGAATGCCTTTTACTTCTACCAAATAATTACTTGAATTGGTTGCAATTTGAAAATCATAACCATCGCCAAATAATCTTGCATCTTGTAAAATCCCATTATCAAATAATTCAATATTTTGATAATTATTCATAAAATATAATTCAGCTTCCAAGCCAGTTTCTTGCATTTTTTTAAATTTTGATTGTGTGATTGGTTCAATGCTGGTATTTTCAACAATAAAATCAGAGATTTTATAATTATTTTTTAAAACCAATTTAACAATATTGGCATAACTAACCACATTTTCAGTACCAAACAAACCATCAATCAATAATTTTCGGTGTTCATAAACTTCTTTTTTCTGCCACCAGCCCAATCTACCATTATCAAAATAAGGGTCAAATAAATCTTGGCGATTTTTGACCACACTTTTGGTTTTTACAATACCAAAATCAACAAAATATTGATAAAATTGCTCTTTTGTACGGCAATTAAATTGCTTTATGAAATCATTATTGAATTTTGCTAAACCATAGCCTAATAAATTTAATAATTCATAATGCTCATGTTTATTACTAAGGTCATTCAATGTTAATATCTCATATTTCTATTTATTTTTAACCATGTTAAATAATATTCACTCTTTGATGATTGGCAAAATAAGTTTTTTTAGCATTTAAATCCCACTCACTGGCAAAAACGGGAGCAAATTTCACCTTTTACGCCATAAATTTGTGTACTGCCCAATCAATGCACTGACCTGCTGCTAAAATTTATTTCGGATATATTTTTGGTTTTATCAAGATAAAATCAAAAACACACTTGCCCCAATACGACCGCTTTACTTGCACCAGTAACGGCAGGGATATTGCCACTACGCCCTAAGATATTTTGGCGTGCAAGCCAAGCAAATGCGACACTCTCAATCCAAGTAACCTCAATGCCCCAATCATTGGTTGGCTTGATGGATAAATTGGGCAGATGTGCTTGCAGGCGTGCCATCAGATGGGTATTTTTTGCACCACCACCACAGACAAGCACAGTGCCTGATTTAATAAAATGGCAGATTTGTTTGGCGGCACTGACAGCGGTCAGCTCGCACAAAGTGGCCTGTATATCGGCAGGGGTTGGGCATAAATTTGGGTGACTGCTGTTTAATTGATCGATCATTGCATCAAGCCATGATAAATTAAAGTCTTCACGCCCTGTGCTTTTTGGCGGTAATTGGCTAAAAAAAGGATGGCTAAGCAAAATATCAAGTAATGGCTGAATGACTTGTCCGCTGGCAGCCCAATTGCCATCTTGGTCATAACAGGTCTTTGTATGGCGAAAGTTCCATGCATCCATCAGCAGATTGGCAACCCCAGTATCAAAACCAATCGGTGTACTTTTATCATGATTTAATACAGTAATATTGGCAATACCACCCAAATTTAGTACACCTTTAACCTGCTTATCATGACCAAATATGGCTTGGTGAAAAGCTGGCACAAGTGGCGCACCTTGCCCACCGACTGCCATATCACGACGACGAAAGTCACTGACCACAGCAATGCCTGTATACTCAGCCAAAACATTTGGGTCTAATAACTGCAAGCTAAATGACCAATTAGGGCGATGGCGGACAGTTTGCCCATGACAACCAATGGCACAAACCAAATCATGGCTGATATTTGCCTTATCAAGCAGCTCAAGGGCGACTTGAGCGGCGAAGGTCGCATAATATACGCTTGCCCAGCCATAGACATCTAGCTCGCTTTGAAAGTCAAACCCACAAGTCTGGATAAATGTAGCGACACCATTAGGCGTCGTTAAGGATAATAACGCTTGCCGTAAGTCCTCGGCAAATGGCACGCTGTGGCTTGCAACGATCTCAACCGAGCATGTTTCATCATCCGTTTCAAAAAACCGACACAATACCGCATCCATGCCATCTAAGCTTGTGCCACTCATCATACCAATAAAATAAGGTGCTTCGTCCATAATGGTCAGGTCTGCTAAGTTTTCATCAAAAATTTTTTCTAAAAAATCTGCTGATCTCATCATAATTTGCCAACATTTACATCATACAAAACTTAAGCATAACAAATTTTTTTTGTATAGGGTATGAATTTTTGATAAATCCGACTTTGTCAGATGACTTTTTGGTGATTTTTGTTATAATCAAGACAATTTTTGATTTTAGAAGTTAACTAAAGGCGATGACCATGAGTGATTTTTTACCCATCAAAGACCAGTTGCAGCTTATCATGCGAGGGGTGCAAGAGATCTATTCCCAAGAAGATTTGATAAAAAAATTAGAAAAAAACCGCCCACTGCGTATCAAACTTGGCATGGACCCAACCGCCCCCGATTTGCATTTTGGACATACGGTTGTGTTAAATAAATTGCGTCATTTTCAGGATTTGGGACATGAAGTATTGTTTTTGATTGGCGACTATACTGCTCGCATTGGCGACCCGTCTGGTAAAAATGCCACCCGTCCACCACTGACAGAAACCGAGGTCAAAGCCAATGCCCAAACTTATGCTGATCAGGTTTTTAAAATTTTGGATAAAAATAAAACCAAAATCGTCTTTAATTCCGACTGGTTTGGCAAAATGAGTGCAGGCGATATGATACAACTGGCAAGTCAAGTTACTGTGTCTCGGATGCTTGAGCGTGATGATTTTTCAAAACGCTATAACAGCCAAACCCCCATCGCCATTCACGAATTTTTGTACCCACTTGTGCAAGGCTATGACAGCATTGCTCTAGATGCTGATGTGGAACTGGGCGGCACTGACCAAACCTTTAATTTATTGATGGGGCGAACGCTACAAGGTCGCTATGGTAAAGAGCCACAAGTGTGTATTACCATGCCAATTTTAGAGGGCTTAGATGGCGTACAAAAAATGAGCAAATCTTTGGGTAATTATATTGGCATTAATGACCCTGCTGGTGTCATGTATCAAAAAATTCTATCCATGCCTGACACGCTCATCGCTCGCTATTTTGAGCTTTTAAGTTTTAAGCCAATGAGTGAAGTTAATACCTTGCTTGATGAGATGGCGAACGGTCGCAACCCTCAAGAGTTAAAGAAAATCCTAGCCCATGAACTCATTGAGCGTTTTCATGACAAAGAATCTGCTGATAATGCCCACAAATCAGCTGGCAACCGCTTGGCAGACGGTGAGTTGCCTGTGGATTTGCCAGAGGTAAGCTTATCTTTAAATGGTCAAGATAAATTATTTATCACCCAAGTCTTAAACCAAGCGGGTCTTGCTAAAAATTCCGCCCAAGCCAAAGACATGCTCTCTCGTGGGGCGGTCAAAGTGGACGGGCAAGTCGTGGACGCAAGTTTTGCCTTAGAACAAGGGCAAACGGTTGTGATACAAGCAGGCAAAAAGGCGTATGCCAAAGTGATTATGGAGGTTTAAAATGCGAAATTCATCTAACAGTGGTATCAAACTTGAAGACCTTGTTCTTGCATTGAATCGTCTTGGTGGCAAAGCGCATTTAAGCAAAATTTATAAAAAAATTATTGAAATCAAGCCAAACATTGTGAGTGTGTATAAAAATGAATCAAGTTACCAAGCATCCATTCGCGCTTTGCTTGAAAGACATTCCTCTGATTCTAAAGTGTTCCAAGGAAAAGCAGACATTTTTTATCTTGTGGAAGGGCATGGCAAGGGCATCTGGGGGCTTAGAAAGTCATAAAAGCAGCTCATTGATAAACTTAAACAAAAATGGGATATTGAAAAACCGTTTTTTTGTAAAATCTGCTTAATTGGTCGAAGGAGAAGCCTGATGACCAAATGCGTTTTACCCACTACCTTATGAAGGCATGCATCTTTTGGACAACCAAAGCCAAACCCCTTGCCATGCGATAGGTATATTGCTTGGTTTGTTTGGCTTTGGTGAAGCGTTATTGCAAAAATCACAACAGGATTTGGGTCTTAAACGGTGTTTGTTCAGGAGCGTCAGTACAGATGGGGCAAAATATTGGGCTGTTTAACTTTTCTCATCAGCTGCGGCATATTGGTCGCTTTGGATACCGCTTAAACAAAGATTTGGTTTAGATGTTATTTGAATTTTGTATGATCCATAAGTTTGGGGTATGTTTGATATTGGTGATCCATGGCAAATCGTGCTGACGGTATTGGGTATACCAACATTGCTACTTAGCTTTGGCGTAGTGCAAATGTTGCTTGATATACTATTTAAAATATTTTAAAAATATAATTAGTAAAAATTTAAAAGCCATAAGCGAATTTTGTCATAAATCACTGTACCCAAAAATACCAAAGCTTGCATCAGTACAATCGTCGCACCTGTCGCAGAATCTAGATGATAACTGATAATTACCCCAAATACACTTGTAAAGCATGAGCTAATGATGGCAACCAACAACATGGCATCAAAGCGTTTACATAAAATAAACGCAGTCATACCAGGTGAGATAAGCATCGCAATCACCAAAATCACCCCAACCGCTTGCATAGCAACCACAATGGTTGCTGACAATATAATCAATAAGCCATAGTGTAGTTTTTGTATCGATAAACCTGCAACTTGGGCATGATGGCTGTCAAAACAGTACAACAAAAGATCGCGTCTTTTTAAAATGAGTATCAAAAAGATGATTGCTGAAACACCTAAAGTTTGGTACATCAGGGTACGACTGATGCCCAAAAGGTTGCCAAATAACAGATGTGTCAAGTGTTGACCACTGTCAATCTTATGAAATATCACAAGCCCTAATGCAAACATACCTGAAAATACCACGCCCATCAGCGTGTCTTCTTTAAGTCTGGTGTGAGTTTGTAAATAGCCTACGGCACCAGCACAACATACTCCGGCAATAAATGCCCCAAAAGTCATCGGAATGCCCAGCCAAAAAGCAACCACCACCCCTGGAAAAACTGCATGCGAGATGGCATCTCCCATCAAAGACCATCCCTTTAACACAATGTAGCAAGATAAAAGTGCACAAATGACCGCTACCGCCACCGCTGAGATGAGAGCATGTTGCATAAAGGTATGACTAAAAGGCTCGGTGAACCAGTATAAAATAGAATTTGACATAAGTAATAAACTAAAAAGATTTGGCACATCTAGGGCTTACGGAGACTGAAATTTTGGCTGTTTTAGCTTACCGTACTTAGGTGAAAACAAAAAAGCGATGATAAATAGTGCTGTTTGTAGGCAGACAATAATCCCTCCAGTTGCACCATCTAAAAAATAACTTAAGTATACGCCAAATCCGCCAGTGATGACGCCAATAGCACCAGCAATTAAAATCAGTGTACGAAATTTATCAGTCAGCTGATAAGCAGTGGCGCCAGGTGTAATCACCATGGCAATGACCAAAATTGCACCAACGGTTTGTAATGCAGAGACGACACAGGCGCTAAGTAGGCTAAAAAATAATAATTTATAATATTTGCTTGATAAACCCACCGCTTTGGCTTGTATTTCATCAAAAAAAACCAATAGCAAATTTTTCCAAAATATTAATAAAATCAACAAAGTAATGACCATAACAATAGTCACTTGATACATATCTGTATCGGCAATGCCCAATATGTTGCCAAAAATAATTTCTTGAACATTGATGGCGGTGGGGTTTAAAGAAATGATAAATAAGCCTAAGGCAAAAAAAGTCGTAAAAATAAATCCAATGACGGCATCTTCACGCAGTTTGGTCACAGACTTAATCCATAAAATCGATAAGGCGGCTAAAATGCCAGAAAAAAACGCACCCAACGCATAAGGTGCACCCAGTGCATAGGCAATTGCAACACCAGGCACCACAGCATGTGATAAAGCATCACCGATTAAAGACCAGCCTTTTAGCATCAGATAGGCTGATAAAAAGGCACAAACACCGCCCACCAACGAGCTTAAAAAAATTGCCTTGAGCATATATTCATAAGCAAAAGGCTCAAATAGTAATGCAATCATGACCGATCCTTTTGATCAGCTTGGGGATCTGATTCGCTGGATTTGACATTTTTGCGATGATAAGAGCTGCGGTTTTGATGATGACCATAAAAGACAGCAGGAATTTCATCGTCTGCTAAAATCGTCAAAGTGCGTTTATCATCATCATCGTGCAGGTCTTCACCCACCAAATTAAGCTGCCTTAAAACACCACCAAAAACTTTTTCAAGATTGGCTTGGGTGAATGTGCTTTTGGTGCTTCCCATTGCTAAAATGGTACGATTTATCATGATAACTTGGTCACAAAATTCAGGTACTGTCCCTAAATTATGCGTTGAGATTAAAATTAGATGACCTTCTTGACGCAATTCATCTAAAAGATTCATAATGGCTTTTTCGGTTTTGACATCAACGCCTGTAAAAGGTTCATCTAATAAAAGGATTTTACTTTCTTGAGCCAAAGCCCTTGCCAAAAATACCCGTTTTTTTTGCCCACCCGACAATTCGCTAATTTGTCGATTGGCAAGATGGTTAATTTGGACGCGCGACATGGCTTCATCAATCTTTTGGTAATCTTTTGACTTTGGTCGGCGTAAAAAATTCATATGCCCATATCGCCCCATCATGACGACATCTAAAACTGATACAGGAAATTGCCAATCAACTTCTTCGCTTTGTGGCACATAGGCGACCAAATTTTTCTTAAGTGCTTGATTGATGGTTAAATCACAAAGCTTAACATAACCTTTTTGGGGCTTAATTAGCCCCATCAGCACCTTAAATAAGGTGGATTTACCACTACCATTGATGCCGACCAAGGCACAGGTTGTACCGCCTTGTAGATGTAGCGAAACATCATACAAAGCGGTATGTCCGTTATTGTATCGAACCGAAATATCGTCAAGACTGATGGTGATTTTATCCATCACTTTTCAAAACCGCTGGCGATGGTTGAAACGGTGGTTTGTAATAAGTCAAGATAAGTTGGTACAGGACCACCAGCTTCAGACAGTGAATCAACATAAAGTACACCGCCATATTTGGCACCTGTTTCTTTGGCAACTTGTTTTGCTGGTTTATCTGAAATCGTACTTTCACTAAATACCACAGGAATATTATTGGTGCGTACCGTATCAATCAATGATTTGACTTGTTGGGGCGAACCTTGCTGTTCGGCATTAATTGGCCACAAATAAGCTTCTTTAAGACCATAATCGTTGGCCAAGTAGCTAAATGCACCTTCACTGGTTACCAACCAACGCTGATTTTCAGGAATTTGTGATAATTTGGCACGCAGTGGAGCGTCCATAGCTTTGATTTTTGCACTGTACTGCTCAGCATTTTTGGTATAAACTTCCTGATTGGCTGGGTCTTGCTTAATGAGTGCATTTTTGATATTCTCAACATAAATCAAGGCATTGCTTGGCGACATCCAAGCATGTGGGTTTGGCATGTCTTTATAAGCACCTTCAGTGATGTTAATCGGTGTGATACCCTGTGTCACAACAACGGCAGGCACATTGCTGGTATCATGATAAAATTTTTCAAACCAAAGCTCTAGATTAAGACCGTTCCATAAAATTAAATCTGCTTTTTGGGCTTTAACCACATCTTGAGGCGTGGGTTCATATTCATGAATTTCAGCGCCTGCCTTGGTGATGGATTGAACATCGGCAGCCTCTCCGGCAACATTTTGGGCAATGTCAGCAATGACAGTAAAAGTTGTGACAACAGACAGTTTTTTTGGAGAATGAGTATCCTGTGAGCTGGTGTCTTCTTTGACCTGCTGACCGCACCCAACCAAGGCTAAGCACATCGTAAGACAGGCGGTAAAAGTTTTGATCGATTTCATAAATTAACCTAACTGATTGGCATTAAAATAAATATATCAAAATACTAAGTTGTGACTTCAAATTTGTGATCTTCAAATGATTTAACCATTTATGATAATGATAATCATTATCATAAAAAATGTCAAGTTAAAAAAGATATCTTAATATAATAGCACAAATAAAAACAACGCAATAAAAATAATATTAAATTACAAACCCTAATAAAATCAGTTACTTATTAACTAAAATTCCATTAACTTTAAAACCTGCCTTATTAAGTTATGATGTCATGCCATGGCATGCACCACTTAATCATGAATGTATGAATTCATCATGAATTGCTTTTTTATCAAATATCATCAACATCATAGAAATTGCAAATAATTGTAAGCAACACATCAATATGTAACAAAAATTTTCTAACAATCGTATTTGTAATAAAATCTCATTATTGTAGTAACAAATCTTTACCATAACATTATATTTATTCGCTATTGAAGTGCTATAATTTTTTAAGTATTAATCATCAGTGTTCATAATTTTTACTTTTTAGATTGAAATAGGAAAAATAAACAAATGAAAGCACTAAAAATCATCGCACCTGTGTTAGCGCTAGGTCTGTCTTTTACAGCTACCGCAAATGCCCAAAGAACCATGGATGCACATCAAGCCGCCCAAGCTGCTAATAAGGTTCGCCAAGTAACTTATAGTTGCACCACAGGCGGCACTGTTCAAGTGAATTATGGCTTCAATAATCAAGAACTACCGACCTATGCCGAAGCCAATTTGGGCGGTAAAACTCGTTTCTTGCCAATTAATTTGGCGCGTTCAGATATCAGCGGAACGACATTTGGTGATGACAATGGTTGGCAAATCAGTGGCACCGCTTTACAACTTAACAACTATCATCGTTCAGATGTGCTAATTCATGACCCAGCTGCACAAACTGCCTATAAAGGTTGCTATGTGGTAGGTACAAAGCGTATTAAAGGCTAATTCACATCAGCCATAAAAAGCCACATCATCAGCGTGTGGCTTTTTGTT
>ERZ1023241.301-NODE-301-length-9280-cov-224.684878_pt1 | contig 9280 bp, 11 predicted proteins | sample MGYA00380455_ERZ1023241 | MGnify/ENA primary metagenome ERZ1023241 (study PRJEB33173, sample SAMEA4830304) | metagenome | study: EMG produced TPA metagenomics assembly of the PRJEB25223 data set...
GTTATACCGAGCGAACCAATACGAAAAACCCCGGCAGGATGCCGGGGTTTTTTATGCTCTGTACTTTTAGATGAGGCCTGGATGGGCATCTAGAATATGGATTAAAGTCATTCACCAATTACAACAAATCACACGCTACAAATTATTTAATGATAAGATATGTATCAATGATACCTATCCTATTAGGAGATAAAAAATGGAAGTTGCTAAAGTCTTTCAAACAGGTCGAAGTCAAGCCGTTAGGTTACCTAAAGCATTTCGTTTTAATGGTACTGAAGTAGCGATTAAAAGTTTTGGACGTGGTGTGTTATTGATGCCTATCGACAATCCTTGGGATGTAATGCTAGAAGCTCTAAACGAGTTTGAAGTTGGATTCAAGTTAGAACGGGCAGATCAGGGCGAACAGGTACGTGAGGATTTCAAATGATTTACCTCTTAGACACAAATATTTGTATCTATGTGATCAATCATAAGCCAGAGCATGTTTTTGAACGCTTTAAACAATACCAGCTTGGTCAGCTTGCGATTTCAAGCATAACAGCATCCGAATTAGCTTTTGGCGTTGAAAAATCTGGCTCTGAGCGTAACAAACAGGCATTGAACAAGTTTTTATCACCCTTAGATATTTTACCTTACGATGAGAAAGCAATCTGGCATTACGCAAAACTACGTCAAGATCTACAATCTACAGGTAAAATAATTGGTAGTTTGGATATGCTAATTGCAGCGCATGCCCTAGCTTTAGATGTTGTATTAGTCACAAATAACATCAAGGAATTTGAGCGTATAGATGGATTAAAGTTAGAAAACTGGGTTTAATTACAATTTCTAGTCCTTTTAAGGACTAGATTTCTCATAATTTGTATAATATTAATTCTATTAAAATTCCATAAAAATGAAAAAAATCTTTGTATTAACTCTACTGGTATCTTCAACATCTATTTTTGCTACTTCCCCCCCGCTTACACCACAAAATTTAGAAAAATATAAGGGTAATCAAGAAAATAAGATGTCACGTTTGAGAGTAAGTCTGGCTGTTTCTAGCAATAATGATCAGGGTGAGATTAATATCTCTAATTTCACTTTATGTTCAACAATTACTTGCTGGAAAGCTGAGGTTAATAAACCTGTACCTATTGTAAATAGTAGTACCACAAGAGGTCAGCTAGTAGCTGACGTTTTAATTCCAATGAATGAGCAACTTAAACAGATCTTTTTTGAACCAACGACAGGAAAGCAGTCGATTGAAGGCAATTTAAAGTTCGAAAAAGTAGTCAAAATTGAGCCTGAATATCAAGGCCACACTTTGTATATTGTTTTAGATAAGGTTAGTAAAGGAAGCGGTGTATTTCGCTACTTTCCAGTCGCTAGTAGTGCGTTGCCTTTTAATCCTGAATTAAAATACTATCTAATTGATCCAAAATTCAATCAAACAATTAATCTAAATAGTAAAAGTATGATTACGTTTCCAGCAAATTTCTTGCCTGAGCCTCAATTATTTTTTATTGCTGAGCATAATGTAGGTAAAAAATTTCCAATGCTCGATATATATCCTTACCTCAAGGGCAGAGGTGATCTTAAAATTAAGTTAGCTGAAGTAAATAAAGGGAGTAACAGTCATCCTCAAAACCAAGTTATTTCCTCAATAAGATATTCTGAAATTACTTCTTCTAATACTCGTGTAATTAATGGATCGGATACTCCCAATACAGCAGTTTTAGAAAAAAAGTCATTATGGCTCAGGCTGCTGAATATTCTAAATTTAGAATAAAATTATAATAAAAATTAAAGGCCTACCTTTGACTGGCCTTCAATTTTTAAACACCTCTTTTAATGTGGTGTTTAACATAAAATCTCTTATACGAAGTCAAAAAAGTAGCCCCATACCCATATTGGATAGGAGCTTTGTGGCAATATAGAGTGAACTCGATAAAAAATGAAACCCTCTAATTCTTGTTTTAATTATTTTTTAACTAAGAATTAGAGGATTAATTTCTTTACCTCTGGAGTTTTATAATTATTGTTATAAGATTTATTAAATCACTTATTGCTCAAATAATCTTCACAATCTGATCATTCACTCATGGATAAGTGTGATGGAAATCACAAAATCAATCAGATCTAAAAATCACACAATTACACTATTTATGATGAGCGAATTGTTCTTTTAATTTTCTGATCAGTCTTGTATTGCGACAAAGCATAGACCGCCCAGATGGCAGCCGGGATCCAACCTAAAACTGTAATCTGAAGTAGCAAACAAATGATGCCTGCAAATGGTCGCCCTATGGTGAAAAACAGCAGCCAGGGAAAAATTAAAGCAATTAGCAATCTCATTTCAAATTCCTATGTATCTTTTCAAAAAATTAATAATTAACTGCCGACAGATCAAATAGCTTACGATCTCTTTCATCCGTTAAATACTTATCCATCTGAGTAATCAGTTTTGCTCTGGCTTGTTCATCATCTTCAGTGATTTTTAACATACAGGATCCGATCAAAATCTTGCGTCTGGTATCGTCCTTTCGTGCCTGCTCTTTCTCTTTGGCACGTTCTCTTGCCAGTGCTGCCTGTCTTTGAGCCTTTAACTGCTTTAGCTTTTCTTCCTGTGCCTTGATTTTGCTGTCTAGTGTTTCAGTAACGCTCATTAATTCAATACCATCATCCTGGGAAACCATCCCTAACATAAGCGCACTTGAATATGCATTCAAGGTGCTATATGTATAGTAATGTTTTCCTCGAAGAGCGCACTTATGCAAACTTCGTTTGCAAGTACGATTGGGGAGACCCCAATACCCCGACAACCGTATTCACGGTTGTATTTCACGACGTGAAAATTTAAAAGCGAAAAACAGACATGGCGATTTACCACTTTTCAGTTAAAACCGTAGCACGATCAGCAGGGCGTTCCGCCACTGCTGCGATTGCCTATCGGGCAGGTGAAAAGATCTATTGCGAACGTGAAGGCCGAGAACATGACTACAGCCGAAAAACTGGTGTGGAATATAAAGAAATTTATTTACCCGAAGACGCACCAAAGCATCTAAAAAACAGGGAAAAACTCTGGAACGAAGTGGAACAACGGGAAACCCGAAAAAACTCGACAGTTGCCCGGGAATTTGAAATCGCTTTTCCAAGTGAATTAAATCAGGAACAACGCCTGGCCATGCTCGAAGAACTATGCGCCAGTATCGTAGACAGACATCAGGTGGCCGTCGATGCCTGTATCCATGCACCGCATACCGGATCCGGCAGTGATGAACGCAATTATCACGCCCATATCCTGATGAGCACACGTAAGCTCACGCCTGAAGGTTTTACAGAGAAAACCCGAGAACTCGATCAGAAACATAGTGGAGAAATCGAGCACTGGCGCGAACACTTTGCCGATATCTGCAATATGCACCTGGATCTGGCCGGATACACCGCCCGGGTCGACCACCGCAGCTACAAAGACCAAGAGAATGGCCTGGAAGCGACCCTGCACGAAGGACCGAAAGTCACCGAACTACGTAGAAGAGGCATCGAAACCGAAATCAGCCGAACCAATGATGAAATCAAAGAAAGAAATCAGGCTCAGCTGCAATACGGCAAAAATATGGATCTGCTGATTGCTGAAAACGAGATAAAACTCAGTGCATTGAAAACAGAACAGCAGACTCAGATTGAAAATAGTGCTAAAACGCCACCAATTGACGAAAAAGCCCTGTTTGAGGAAAAACAGAGGGAAACCCTTGGCAAAGTGCTAAAACGCGAAATCAGCGCAAAAGAGGCGAATCTAGACCTGGATTTTATGCAGGATGTTTTTAAAAAGGCAGAAAACACCTTGGGTAAGATGCAACAGCATAAAAACGAGTTTAGTCAGCAGCTCGCCCAAGACATCGTGAAAAGCGGACTCAAACAAAGTCATGACAAATTGCAAAGCCTGGTGGATCAACACAACGAATTAACCAAGAACAAACCCTTACTGTTTGGAAAAAAAGCCTGGGAAGCCCAACGTGATGCGATTTACCAAGAACATAAACAACTGAAAGGCAGACATGAATACCAGAAAAAAAATGGTGTGAAGGATTTATTGGAAAACGAAAAATTCAAAGAACATGCCTGGAAACAGTACCAAAAGCAGCATCCAGCCAAAGCCGAGCAATACCAAAACTTATATAAAAACTATCGGACTATCAAAACCTGTGTGGATGAGATCAAAGCAGAACAACAAATGAAACTTAGACAAGAACAACAGCTCAAAGCAAAGCAACATGCGCCAAAAATGAAATCTCGTGGCATGAGTCGATAAACAGAGCGAGTGTCTACGAGCGAACTGAAAAAATTTGCTTATCCCTTTCCCTGATTACAAGCTCCCTATCCATCAATCACCTGTTTTACAGAGCATCCCGAATGGGTGCGAACTTTCCAAATTTGATTCCTAAACCGAGCGTAGCGAGAAAAAAAAGCTTATGAGCGAAGCGAATTCCGAGTTGCTTTTGCTTTTTCTAAAAGTCACGAAAACGTGAACCAAAAATTGCCCCGACGAATCGAGCGAAAGCGAGATTCAATAGAGTTTGAGCGAAGCGAAAACCAAGGGCAATTTTTCAAATTTCCTTTTTTAATTATTTTTAAATATTTTAAATCTTTTCAGCCCTCTGTATGCCTTTAGTAGCAATGGTTTCAGCATTTAAATATGACGGATTGACTACTAACTATGACGGATTGACTACTAACTATGACGGATTGACTACTTAACTATGACGGATTGACTACTAACTATGACAAGTATATATTTGTCATATATTAAAAATTAAATGGTTTTATTTTGGATAAGAATCAAGTTGTAAAATCAAATCAAGTTATAGAAGCTTCATATCAATTAAGTGCCGTAGAGCAACGTATTGTCTTAGCAGCTATTTCACGTATTCCAAAGAATCAACCCATCACAGATGATGAGTTATACCCAGTGAGTGTTAATGAATTACAGCTCCTAGGAGTACACGAGAAAACAGCCTATAGAGATTTAAAAGAAGGGATTAATAGACTTTATGAAAGGTCTATCAACCTCTCTGTGGACGATAAATCTATCAAAATGAGATGGGTACAAGAGGTTCAGTTTTTAGATAGTCAAAGTGTCATTGGTATTCGCTTTTCAAAACCAATTTTGCCTTTTATATCCAACCTAAGTAGAGAATTTACGAAATATGCTCTATCTGATATCGCAGGTATCAACAGTGGGTACGGTATCCGTATCTATGAGTTACTGGTGCAATACAGACAAATAGGTAAGCGTGAAATCTCTGTTGATAATCTACGAACCATGCTGGAACTAGGTAAAAAGTATCCGTTATTTGCTGATTTTAAAAAAAGGGTAATTGATACTGCTGTAGATCAAATAAATGAATACAGCCCTTTACGTGTGACGTATGAGCAGAAAAAAACAGGTCGTAAAGTTACTCACATTACTTTTTCTTTTAAAGAAAAAACAAAAAGTATTGGTCAGGAAAGTACAGACATACCGAAAGAGTTCTATAAGTTAACAGATGCTCAGATAAACATGTTTGGTAATCAACTATCGCGTCTACATGAACTTTCTCATCTAGCACGTGAGGGTGAGAGCTATGAAATATTAGCTTCAAAAATCAAGGAAAAACTTAGAGATCCAAAACAACAGAAGCAGTTTTTACCTTACTTACGGAACTTAGGCTTCAAACCTTGAGTGTATTGAAGAATACACTTATTGTATTCTTCAATACGTATCTTAAATACACAGTAATACACTATGAAAACAAGTACAAAATACAGTGTTAGTGATGCTGCCACACTGTATAAAAAATCTAGAGCGACACTTTATAAAGATATAAAAAATGGGGTATTAAGCCGTGATCATGATGGTTTAATAGACTTTTCAGAATTATTGCGTGTATATGGTGAACCGTTTTCTGGAAAGCAGTCAAAACGTATTGATACGTCTCTAATACAGAATCTGGATACACCCGAATACACTGATAAAACAGTAGTAGAGTTAAAAAATCAGATCGACTTTTTAAAGAAACAATTAGAAAAAGCAGAAGATAGAGAGGCTAAAGCTAATGCTCGTATCGATACGCTTCTTACACTAATTGAAATGAAGCCACCTAAAGCTAGTAGTGAACCTAATAAAGAGAATATTGAAAGTAATATTTCACCAAACCCAACTGATATGGCAACAAATATTCAGTTAAAGCAGGTTAAAGAGGACGGATTGACTACTCCAGAGAACAAACGTATCCCTGTTCCAGAACATGTTGAGCCTGAACCTAAAAAGAGGGGCTTCCTGAGTCGTTTTTTCCTTCCTTACGGTTAACCAGGACTCCACTTTTTTGATGAGCCAATTTCAGTGCAAGCACATGAAATAATGACTCCTCAAAAAACCGGATGATGTTTATTAAAACTGAATAAAGTCGTGAAACATTGGTCAAAGAATAGGCGTGGAACGTGAAAAATCATAAAAAAAGCCCACCTTGGGGAAGATGGGCTATCAACTAGAAACTACAGCATTGAATTTTCAAGAGAATTATAACGCATTTCGTATAAGGTGTATTATGTTAATAATATAAATTTTTAAAAGCATATTGATTTAATAATAGAAAAATTATCAGAGTAGGGCATGTGTAAAGTAAACGTTCGATTATTAACCAATAATGATTAAAGATTTATATCTTGTATGTGTTAATTTTATTAACATATATATACGAAATTAATAATGCCTTAAGTGAAATAGTATGCTAGGTAAAAATCATCATTTTTTAAAAAAATTTTCGATCAGTGATGCTGCTATAGCGTATAAAAAACCTCGCTCGACTATACTTAAATATATAAAAAGCGGAGATTTCGAACTTGACTACAATAAATTGATTGAATACAGTCAGTTAGTTAGAAAATTTGGTGAACTTACTTACCCTATACAGGACGAAAGAGAGCAACAAATCAAAAAACTAAAAGATGAAGTTATGCATTTAAAAAAACAACTTAACTTTTTTAAATATACTTCAATCTCAAACAAAAATAGACTATTAATTTCTCATAAACATTCCATTTAACATAATGGGGGTTATACGAAATTAGTAGTTTTTACGCGGAATTCCTAACGTATTCATCTTTTGTCTTATATCTTTATTTTTACCAATAGGTAAAATATATTCATAACTTACATCGAAAAGTAGGTAATTAAGAAAAAAATTACAGCGTTTTATAAGCCTTATAGTAACGGGAGAGACTATAGGGCTTTTTATTTATCTTAATATTCATATATCTATGATGAAGCCATGATACTCTGCGATATAAAAAACCGGCTTGAGAATAGACCGGTCTTTTATGATATTTGCTAAAATACTCTTTTGAAATATAAAAAACTAAGCGTGTATAGCACTGGGTCTAGGTGTTTTTTGGGCTTAGTTATTAGCGTTATTTAAATAAGTATAAGTCAATTTTTACCTAATGGATTTGCTTTTCAACTAGTTCCAATTTCTTTAATGCTTGCCCTTTTTTATGATCATTATTAATCTTTACAACTAGAGCTAAAATAAAAACCATCACTATAAAAACAAGGAAAATCAAATGCTTTTTCATCATTAATCCCTTCTTTTGATCTTTAAGAATGCCTTGTTCCTTTGTAAATAGATATGACATAAGGGAAGCACTGATACAAGCCTTTTTAAATGACTTTAGCAACTCGATAAACAGTTGCAACTCCACAATTCACTGCTTTGGCAATTTCTTCCTTAGTCATATTGCCAGCTGCTAGTAATTCTTTTATTCGTTTGTGCTTAGCCTCATTGGCTTTCTTACCTGTTGGCTTGTAACCCGAACGTTCCAGGCCCTGCTTAATACGTTCTATACGTTTCTCATTGTCTAGGCGGGCCATTGTTGCCAGGAGATCAATCAACATATTGTTGATGAGTTCCAAGATTGAATGAGTAATGCTGTCACTGGTTTGAATCATTTGGTAGGTAGTAGGAAGATCTGCCACAATTAATCGAAGCCCTTTCTCCTGAATCCTGCGCTTCAGCTCTTGAAAATCCTGTTGGGTTAGGCGTGATAATCGGTCAATACTTTCAACCAACAAGGTGTCACCTTGATTTGCTTCTGACAGTAGCTTATTCAATTCAGGTCGGTCTAACTTCGTACCACTATAGTTTTCCACGTACACAATGGTTTCACCCAAATTCAAGTTTTGGTTTAGATCCTGAAGAATCTGCAAAGCCCTTTCTGCATCTTGATCTTTAGTTGAAGCTCGTAGATAAATACGTGTATTCATTTCTATCATTTAATCTTAATTCTATTAGATTAATGATAACAACATCATTTAATTATTGCATTAAGTCTAATGATAGAGATTGTATGCGATTTGGCTCGCTATCATTCAGCTATACTATTTTGATAAAAAAAGCATGACTAAAAGCCATGCCTTGGGAATTCGTATAACGTGTATTATGTTAATTTTAAGAAAACTTCAGAACTGATCTACTTACTGATAATAAATACTCTGCCTAATCGTTTTAGTATTTTTTCGAGAGTGGGTTCTAAGACTTCTGGAGTTAAATTTAGTTTAATTTCTACGGGATAAGAGGTTAATAACTCTTTGATAGGAGGCCTTTGTTCATCAGGCAGACACTCAATTAGAATCATTAGAACTTTAGGCTCGAAGCATCTTTTTGATGTCGCTTTGAGAGTTAGGCTAGGCATGGATCACCTAAGTTATAATATTTTATATAAGTGCCACTGTATCAGATATTTAAATAAAGAAAGAATGGTTCTTTCTATCAAAAAAAGAATTGGATTATAAATATATGATCGTATTTTATTCTCCATTTAACATAATGGCGGTTATACGCAATACACTTGTATATTAATATAAATTTCAAGCACTTAATGAAAACAGAAAAATCCAAAAATGACCAAAAAGCCGATTTTGAAACAAGTCGGCTTTTTTATGAGCAGTTTTGATAGTTCTTGCCAATAAATTTGTTTAAAAAGTAACCAATTTTGAGATTTTTCAAATTTTATCAATGCCTCAATGTCCCAAATTATCCACATTTTTTGTGGATAAAATTTAGGCTATTTTGTACGTTTTGGCTCACATCAATCTCGGCTCTTTGCTGCTATCCGGAATACTGGAATTTTACTATTATGAACTCATCGGGAACAGGAAGTTCCATATAAGAATAACAATAGATAAGCACAAGGACTGTAAGGTAGGACAGGAGTTATACCGAGCGAACCAATACGAAAAACCCCGGCAGGATGCCGGGGT
>ERZ1023241.302-NODE-302-length-9270-cov-6.033641_pt1 | contig 9270 bp, 12 predicted proteins | sample MGYA00380455_ERZ1023241 | MGnify/ENA primary metagenome ERZ1023241 (study PRJEB33173, sample SAMEA4830304) | metagenome | study: EMG produced TPA metagenomics assembly of the PRJEB25223 data set...
AAAATATGTGTGATGATGCGGTGGCTCAATTTCGCCAAGGCAAGATGCAAATAGGCTTGACAACGCTAATCACTCAGCTTGGCAGATTATTAAAATTGCATTATCCAAGTGATGATGAGATGGGTAATGAGCTGTCCAATCAAGTCACTTATCTTAGATAGGTTAGCTTTGGTTTAAAATATGCCATTGGTTATTCATTTTTAACCATCAATGGAAATAACAGTAAATCTATTTGATAAGAAAATAGTTTATAGATGACAATCATTAAAAAAGCAAATGTTATCAAAAAATAACTATTGATATATACGCCAACAGACATAACAATCATCAGGACAATCATTATATATGCAGAAAAAAATACTGGTGTTTGTATGTCTTCTTTGCAACAAGGGCATTTGCCAGAATATTCTAGAACATCAATACATTTTTTATGACAGTTAGGGCATTTTTTCATAATGTATTTAACTATTTTTAAGCCATGGTTTGGTTGCAATAATAGAGATGTTTTTTATCCACCCGATAAATAATGCTAGGGTTGCTATAATATATGCTAATGATATAGTAAACTCACAAAGCATTGCCAGTAGATTTGATAATGCTCTATAAAAACTTCTTCTTGCATCAAAAAAGTATGCTAATAAAATTTTATTCATTTTTCAATACATTGGCAATCAAAAAACAGATAAATATCAGCGTTGATGATAAAAAACTCAACCCTAAGGTAAATAATATTAAATTTACACTTGCATTGGCAAAAAACTCTTCAATGCAAATGGCTAAAAATATCAAAAAACCAAAAATTAATGAAATGATGAGTTGCTTTTTTTAGATTTTGTTTTTGCAATGTCATCACCCACGCAAGATAACAAACCAGATAATAAGTCAAACATAAAACTCACCTAAAATTGTAAATTACGACGGATAACCGCACTGGTGGTGATGGTTACTATTGTGAATGACAACGATGATTGTATTCAAGTATGTTATGCAAGAATATATAATATGGCAACCATACTCATCAAGAATGTGAGTTGGCTCTAGACTAGCAGAAACAATCTGATAGACTAGAAACATGAGATACAACAGTAAGTTAAGCGAATACAAAGTCAAAAAAATCATACAATGCTTCTGCATTGACATAGATGCGACCAAGACTGCTCAACTATTAAGCCTAAATCGTAACACAATCAACCGCTGGTATGGTATCTTTAGACAAGTTATCTATGAATACCAAATAGGGCAAAAAAATCAACTCTACGGCTCTATTGAAGTCGATGAAAGCTACTTTGGAGCGAAACGCCAAAGAGGCTATCATGGTAAACTCAAATGAGGTCGTGGCACATTAAAACAACCTGTATTTGGAATCTTTGAACGAGATGGTAGGGTTTATACCGAAATCGTTCTAGATTGCACAGCTAAATCGCTACAAGCCATTATCTTGGGTAAAGTATCATCTGATAGTGTTATCTATTCAGATGGGTGGCGTGGCTATAATGGCTTGGTTGATGTGGGTTATGCCAAACACTTTCGGGTAAATCATAGCAAAAATGAGTTTGCTCATGGTAAGTGTCATATCAACGGTATTGAATCCTTTTGGAGTTTTACCAAAAGAAGGTTTGCAAAATTTAACGGTGTAAGCAAAAATTTCGAATGGCATTTGAAAGAATGCGAATGGCGCTGGAAGCAGAATATTGATGATTTAGAAAAACATCTATGGTTGCTTCTGCAATAAATTATACCAATCACTCTGCTAGGGTCTGTTGACATACGTTGAATTAATGGCATGCTATTGATATGAACAGATTAATGCTAAGTGATGCCCAATGGGCCAAGATAGAGCCGCTTTGTGCCGGTAAAGTCACAGATGCCGGAAGAAGCGCAAAAGACAACCGATTGTTTATCGAAGCAGTGTTGTGGATTATTCGTACAGGTAGTCCCTGGCGTGATTTGCCTGAAGAATTCGGTAAGTGGAACAGCGTGTTCCAACGCTATCGCAGATGGGTCAAGGCTGAGCGTTTTGCCGTAATCTTTGAAGCACTGCGGGGAGATCCTGATATGGAATACGCTATGATTGACGGCACCATTGTTAAAGTCCACCGCCACGGACAAGGTGCAAAAGGGGGACTTCAAATCAGGCCATCGGTAAATCCAAAGGCGGCATGAGTACCAAAATCTTGGCCTTAGTCGACACATTGGGCAATTTGGTTTCATTCCCCCTATTACCCGGGCAACGTCACGACATTGTCGGTGCCGAAGCGCTAATTAAAGACAGAGAGTTTAATGCTTTACTGGCAGACAAAGCCTTTGATGCAGATTGGCTGTTAGAGGAACTGAACGAAAGAGCTTACCAAGCGGTGATTCCACCGACGAGCAAGCGAAAACTGCAACATGCTTATGACCGGCATATGTGCAAATGGCGTCATTTGCTAGAAAATGTTTTCTGTGATTTAAAGGGGTTTAAGAAGATAGCCATGCGTTCGGAGAAAACAGACAGCTCCTTTGCGGCAAACATTTACCTCGCTGCAATACTTATGGCTTCAAGGTGATTGTCAACAGACCCTAGCCTTGCCCCCACGCCAAGCGGTACGACAAACCGCTCTGCCTTGTCCGCCAAATGGCGAATGGTTGTAGCCTCCAAATGGTGGTCATAATGGTCGTGAGTAATCAGCACAACGTCAATGGCAGGCAGGTTTTGACGGCTAATCGGGGCTTCTTGAAAACGTGGGGCGATGAGCGGTAGATTCAAGGGGTTGGCATTGTCAAACACAGAATCGGTCAAAAAGCGTACGCCGTCCAGCTCCAAAATGGCGGACGCATGACCGAGCCAATAGTAGGCGAAGTTTTCAGACTGGCTGAAAGCGATTTGATTTAAATCCACCATAGGCAAATGTCCGTTTGGCGTGTAGCCGTCAAACCGCACAAAACCGCCTTGCCCTGTGGCTTTGTCGGGATAATAGGGCAAATCGGTGGTATAAAGGTTCACAAATTGCCCGTTTTTGTAATAAGACAAATGAGCGAAACGGCTCTCATCGGGCAATCCGCCCAAATTGCGATAGAGCATTATGCCCAAAATGGCGACAATCAGGACAAACACGCCAAGCGTGGCAAGGGTGAATTTGAGCAGGCGTTTTAAAATGGGGTGTTTAACAGTCGGTTTCATCGGTTTGGCAAATAAAATAAACCATTAGGGAATGGGCTGTCCTAATGGCTTAGTTTGAAAAAGGATATTATACAAGGTTTTAGATATTAAGGGAAATTGAGAATGGTTGTGGGTGGGTATAATTTAGTAGGCTCTAGACTAGCAGGGTGATTGGTATAATTTATTGCAGAAGCGACCATTCGCATTCTGTCAAATGCCATTCGAAATTTTTGCTTACACCGTTAAATTTTGCAAGCCTTCTTTTGATAAAACTCCAAAAACTTTCTATACCGTTGATGTGTCTGTTGCCATGTGCAAATTCGTTTTGTCCGTGATTAACCCGCAAATGCTTACTATAACCCACATCAACCAATCCGCTATACCCACGCCAACTATCAGAATAAATGACGCTGTCCAAGCTGACTTTACCCAGTATAATGTCTTGCAAGGTCTGCTTCTTACAATCAGGAACGATTTCCGTATAAACCCTGCCCTCACGTTCGAATATACCGAATACAGGCTGTTTCAATGTTCCTCTGCCGCGTTTGAGTTTGCTATGAAAGCCTCATTGCCGCTTGGCGCCAAAATAACTTTCATCGACTTCTATGCTTCCATAGAGTTGTTCCTTAAGTTCACTCTGATGGCGATAGATTTCCTGACGAAAGATGTTGTACCAATGATTGATGGTATTGCGATTAAAACCAGTCAGCAAAGCGGTTTTTGAGGCTTCAATATCGGCACAAAAGTGCCGAATAATTTTTTTTGAGATGATATGTACTTAATTTACTGTTGTATCTCATTTTTCTAGTCTAACAGAGTGATTCTGCTAGTCTAGAGCCTTTAGTATTATACTTTAATCAAGACCGTATTCGTGCTATTGGTACTTGAAATTCCATAGGTACAACCCAATATATATTGAAACAATCTGTTATGCACTGAAAATTTTATGGAGATTAACCATGTCTGACTACAAAAGCAATTACTTAAATTCCGTATTAGAAAGCTATCGAATGAAACATATCGATGGGTTAGTTAACAAATATCGTGAAAAACGTGATGAAATTAAAGCTTTCTTGAATGAACAATATGGTAGTAAAATTTATGAGTCATTTAATTCGGGATCATATAAAAAACATACAGCTATCAATACCAAATTTGATTTGGATTTGGTCGTGCCATTTAAACGCAATTCCTTCTCAACATTGGAAGAAATGTTTGATGATGTTTTTGAAAAATTAACGGAAAAATATCAGAATGAAACCGATGTCAAAAAACAAGGTGTTTCTATTGGTTTGACTTTTAATGAAGAAGATGAAATCAATATTGATGTTGTTCCAGTAAGGGAAACAAGCCAAAACAGTTTTTCTGAAGAAAAGAACTTAAATCTACATAAGACGCAAGGCAATGGATATCTCAAAACCAATATTCATGCTCAAATTGAACATATTAAAGCCAAAGAAAATGAAAGAAAAGTCATTCGTTTATTAAAAATCTGGAAAGCTTGTCATCAATATAAATACAAGTCGTTTTTTATTGAATTGTTGGTAATTAAAGCTTATGAAAAATCATCTCCACAGGGAAATTTATGGGAACAATTTAAAACTGTTTTAAATTATGTTATTGATAATATTCAAAGCGAAAATTTTACACTGAAAGACCCTGGAAATAGCAATAATAATTTGGCATTATCGTTAAATGATACAAAAAAAAATATTTTGGTTTCTCAACTAAAATCCATGTTGGTACAAATTGAATCAAATGAGAAACAAATAGAATTCTATCTCCCATTAAATGAAAAATTTGCTGAAAATAATAAAGAAGAAAATAAGGCTTATGGTCTGAAAAGTTCGGCATTAGTTTCAATACCACCAGTTTCGCAAAGATTTGGTTAATATGAAGTTTTCTCAAATTGAATTAGAGCAAACTATTCAATCTATTCCATACATTCAAAATTTATCTACCCTTTCATTTTTAGAAAATCGGGTAAGCTTTGATATTACTTTTGATTTTGAAGAGCTGGATAAACCTATTGATTTTAATGTTATTATTGGACAAGCTTACCCATTAAAAATTAGTGATAGTGAATCTATTCGCTTTTATTTAAAAAACGATGAGTATAAAAAATTCAGTCATGTAATGTCAGACAATGCTATTTGCTTTCATAATCAGCATTGTATTATTTTTGAAAAAAAATTACAGCAAGATTTTCAAGCAATCAAATGGTGGATTGAAAAATACGTCATCAATCAAGAAAAAGACGAGCATTATGAGCATCTAATTACAGCAAATCATACTTATAATGGAGTATACTTCTCCTTTCAATTTACCGATATCGATAAGTCATTTTCTAAAAATGAGATTGGCATTGTTACCAATACTTACTTAACAAAATCCAAATATCAATATAAGGATATACACAATTATTTAGTACAATCTTTTAAGCACAATATTACCCAAAAAAATTGCCAATGGTCATCGTTTTACTCAGACAAGGAAAACAACTTATTGGGAATTTATGTCTTTATTGAGGATAAACCGTCAATTTATGATAGATTTTCATTTTCAAATTGGCAAGAATTTAAATCTAAATTTACCCAAAGAATGTTAAGTGAGATTTGGAAAATTACTTTTTCCATTCAACAAGAATATATACCTATTTTTATTGGATATTATACAAAAAATCAAAATATTCACTGGCAAGTTGCGATGATTACTTTGAAAGAACCATTTTTCAAGAATAAAAATGGTATATATGAGCTTTGTGATAAGTCAATAAACTGGGTTATCTCAAAAAATTCATCTTATCATTATTTTTTTGGGCGAGGTGCATTTCATTCAGACCTAACCAGTAAAAAAATTCTTGTTATTGGATTGGGAGCAATTGGGAGTCAAGTTGCAAAGACTCTTGTTCGTGGAGGTTGCAAAGATATTACTATTGCTGATTATGATATTAAAGAACCAGACAATATTTGTCGTTCAGAATATAATTTTGTACCACCTTATGCAAATAAAGAAGATGAATTAGCAGGTATTTTATTAAATATTTCACCTTTTGTTGAGTTAAATTGTCTCCGTCACTTAGCCACAGAATGTATTAAGCTTGATGCATCATCCGAATATCTTAATTTTTTATCAGAACAATTTTCAAAATTTGATTATGTTTTTGATTGTTCTACTGATGATGATTTAATGTATCTTACAGATAAATTAAATTTGACTAGCACCATATTTAATTTATCCATAACCAATTACGCAAAAGCATTGGTATGTGGCATTTCACCCAATCATTATCGTTTTGTGAGGTATCAGATTGATAAAATTTTAAACAAAGAGAATGATACTTTGGATTTATACAATCCTATCGGCTGTTGGAATCCAACTTTTAAAGCTTCTTATAATGATATTGCCATTATGGTTCAGTTATCATTAAAAACAATTAATTTAATGATTCAAGAAAGTAATTATCAACATTTTGTCACTCAATGTGATGATAATCTTAATTTAAAGGTTGAGAGGTTTTAATGATTGTGAAAAAATACAAAAACCTACAACTTTATGTTGAATGTACATTAATTGAATTAATGGCGAATTTAGCGATTTATCATTATCCAAATGAGTATGGTGGATTTCTTTTAGGTTACTACTCTGATAACCTTACTAAGTTGTATATCAAAGATTTTTTATTGATTGATAAATACGACAGCTCACCTGTTGGGTTTAAGCGTGAATTAAATTTAAAAGTTCATAATTTTGAAAAGATATTCCGAGAAACTGGATTGTATTATATAGGCGAATGGCACAGTCACCCCAATGCAACAGCGTGGTACAGTTTAACAGATTTACAAGCAATGGATAGCATTGCTTCTTGCAATACGGTTCAGCTCCATAATCCCATTCTGCTTATTTTAAGCATGTCCAGTAATAAATTATTAGATTTTAATTTTTTTCTTTTTGATGAAGGTAGGTTAGCTGTTTATGAATAATGTTGATTTATCAGCCTTGTTTCGTGGTATGCAAGGGCAAATGCAAAGCCAATTAAGTACCAATCGTGAATTTATTCATCATCCAGGCTCAAAAGGCGATGCCTTAGAAAATGCTTGGATTGAATGGTTGCAAAGTTATTTACCAAATCGTTATAGTGTAGATAAAGCGATTGTAATTGATTACCACGGAAATACCAGTGACCAAATTGATATTGTCATTTATGATAATTGGTTTACACCATTTATTTTTAATCAAAATGGCTTTAAGTATATTCCTGCTGAAGGAGTGTATGCTGTTTTTGAAGTAAAACCTGATATTCAGGGTAATGTTGGTGATATTAATTACATTAAATATGCAGGACAAAAAATTGCCAGTGTCAGAAGATTGGATCGCACATCAACATCAATGATTAATTCGGGACAAAAGCTACCTGCTCGTCCACTGACAAAAATCATTGGTGGAATTTTAACCACCACCAATTCTTTTACACATAATAACAATGATACTATTGAAAAGCACATCAAGTCTTTAACCGATTTAGAGGGAATTGATTTGGGTTGCATTGTGGATTATGGTAATTTCTTTGTACAATATAAAGGAGAAGAAGATATCAATGAGAAAGTAGATTTTAGAAAACGCATCTGTGATTATTATCATAATCGGACTTTTCAATCATTGGAATTTAGCCAGCCTGAAAATTCATTAATCACTTTCTTTATGCAATTGACACGTTATTTGCAACAAGCAATCGGAACAGTGCCTGCTATTGATTTACAGGCATATATGAATACGATTGGAGAAAAAATTGACAATAAAATTTAAGCTAAACTTATTGATTATCATCAGTATTTTTGATTATATAATATTGTTCTAAATAAAAACACCGTTTCCAACTCTGAAAACGGTGTTTCCCTACTCCCCACAAAACAAGTATTACCCCTTCAAACTCGCCATATCAATCACAAAACGATATTTCACATCGCTTTTTTGCATACGCTCATAGGCGGTGTTAATGTCTTGCATATTTATCATTTCCACATCTGGCACGATATTATGCTCGGCATAAAAATCCAACATTTCTTGGGTCTCACGAATTCTGCCAATCACGGAGGCAGAAATGCTACGGCGACCCATAATCATCGGCACGGTGTTAATGGTTTGTTCCAGCTCGCCCACCAAGCCGACCAGCACCAGCGTACCGTCCAAAGCAAGTGTCGGCACATAGGGCTTTAAATCGTGGGTGTATGGCACGGTGTCAATGATGACATCAAAGGTGTTCGCCACTTCCTTCATCTGATTTTCATTGGTAGACAGCACCTCACGGCTCGCCCCCAAGCGGTAAGCGTCATCGGATTTGCCAAGCGAACGGGTAAAGAGCGTAACTTCCGCCCCCATAGCATGGGCAAGTTTGACCGCCATATGCCCCAGTCCGCCCAGTCCGACCACGCCCACTTTGGTGTCTTTGCCGACTTTCCAATGACGCAGGGGCGAGTAGGTGGTAATACCTGCACACAGTAGCGGGGCGACCGCTTGGGTGTCCAGAGTTTCGGATACTTTTAACACAAAATCTTCGCTCACCACGATAGGCGTGCTGTAACCGCCTTGGGTCAGCGTGCCGTCATGGCGGTCAAGACTGCCGTAAGTGCCTATATTGCCGTGTTCGCAGTATTGCTCCAAACCGTATGAACATGGCGAGCAGGTACGGCAAGAATCCACCATACAGCCCACGCCCACCAAGTCGCCTACCTTAAATTTTTGGGCGTTGTCGCCGACTTTGGCAATGCGTCCGATGATTTCGTGTCCGACCACAATCGGATAAGTGTGTGGGTAAAGCCCCAGTCGTTGCGAGCGGTGTGCAAATCGCTATGGCACACGCCACAATACATGATGTCAATCAGCACATCATCGGCACGCAGTTCACGGCGTTCAAAACTGTGTGAGCAAGCGGTGTGGTTGGGCTAAATGCGGCTTAGGATTGGGTAGGATAGGTCATGATGTTTCCTTAATTTATGTTTTTAATAAATATTTTGTTAGGGAATGTATTTACTCTACAAACTTCACAACTTGCTCAAAAGTCTTGCGTGCTTTGGGCTTAATCTCTTTATCACGATAGCCAAATGTTACCATGACCGACACCGCCCACTCAT
>ERZ1023241.305-NODE-305-length-9176-cov-26.173336_pt1 | contig 9176 bp, 9 predicted proteins | sample MGYA00380455_ERZ1023241 | MGnify/ENA primary metagenome ERZ1023241 (study PRJEB33173, sample SAMEA4830304) | metagenome | study: EMG produced TPA metagenomics assembly of the PRJEB25223 data set...
TATCAACCCTGAAAAAATCCGTGATGTGATTGGTAAAGGTGGGGCGACCATTCGTCAGCTGACTGAGGATACAGGTGCAACCATTGATATTGATGATAATGGTACAATTCGTATTTTTGGTACAGACAAGGCATCAACCCGTGCTGCCATTACTCAAATTGAGGCGATTACCGCCGAGGTTGAAGTAGGCACAGTGTATGAAGGTACGGTTGCTCGCATTGTTGATTTTGGGGCGTTTGTTACCATTTTACCAGGCACGGATGGTCTGGTACACATTAGCCAAATCTCTGATGAGCGTGTGGAGAATGTGAGTGATTATCTAAAAGAAGGTCAAACTGTCAAGGTTCAAGTTCAAGACATTGATAATCGTGGTCGTATTAAATTAACCATGAAAGGTGTTGAATAAACAACCTTAGTATCATAGTAGCATATGACTTTAAAAAACCGCTCTTTTGAGCGGTTTTTAATGATTTTGGTTAAAGTACGATAAGCACTTAGATTTGAGCAACCTGACAACCCTACCCACCACGATGATAGGGATGATGATTAATCAGACTCATCGCACGATACAACTGCTCTATGACGATGATACGCACTAACGGATGCGGCAAAGTCAGATCCGATAATGACCATTTAAAATCTGCCACTTGCAATATCTCAGGCGAAACGCCATCAGCACCACCAATCACCAAGGCAATATCTGCACCATCTTGCATCGCCATACTCAGCTTATCACTCAAATGCTCGGTAGACAGCATTTTACCCTTAACTTCAAGTAGCCATAATTGCTCTTTTGGGTGTTTGGCATTTAAAATTGTCGTCGCTTCGATGGCTTTATATTTATCAATCTCGGCAGGTGATGGGGTTTTGCTGCGTTTGGCAGGAGGCAATTCCACCATCTCAACACTAATCATGGGCTGAATGCGTTTGAGATATTCTTCAAAACCTTGTTGTACCCAATTTGGCATTTTGTGCCCAATACTTAAAATTCGTAATTTCATCAAAGCTCCCTATGGTTTTGATACCATTTTACTTAAAATTTACCACAATTTCATCGCAAAATGACATAACTGATGGCGAAAATGACAAAATTTTGTTATTCTAAGCAATTTACCAGCAAATTTATCAATCAGCTTAAGCAATAGACTTAGGCCATAAAAATACATGGAGTAAACGATGATAACAAATACAGCAGTGTCGCACAATCCTCAGTACGATGATTCTGAATTTGAATATGCAGGATTTTGGATACGATTTGCGGCATGTCTTGTCGATAATTTAATTGTTATGATTATAATTGCACCGTATTGGTTTTATAATTATCAGCAGATGATGGCGATGCCTGTTGACGAGATACCGTTTTATAGTGCTGGGGATGCCATCCTTTATAGTGCTGGGGATGCTATCCTAAACTTAGTGATGGCGGCGGCGGTTGTTTGGTTTTGGGTAAAAAAAGGCGCAACACCAGGTAAAATGCTCTTTGGGCTACAAGTCCGTGATGCCAAAACGGGGCAATTTATCAGTGTGCCAAGGGCATTATTGCGATATTTTGGTTATCTGATTTCATCCGTGATTCTTTGTTTGGGACTTATTTGGGTTGGTTTTGATAAGAAAAAACAAGGCTGGCATGATAAAATTGCCAAAACTGTTGTGGTAAAACGCATTCGCTGATGGGTCGCCAGTTAAAAAATAAAACCATCAAACGCAAGCAGGGCGATGTGTTTGAACAGTTGGCGGTAGATAAGCTTAAACAAGCAGGCTATGAAATTCTTTTAACCAACTTCACCGCCCCGTTTGTTGGCGAGATTGATATTATCGCCAGACAACCTTTGGCACAATCGCACCATTTAGTGCAGCCAAGATTTTGTACGGTATTTGTTGAAGTGCGTAGCCGAACAAGTTCTGTGTATGGTACAGCACTTGAGAGCGTCACCCAAAAAAAGCAGGCAAAAATCTACCAAACAGCAGAACGATTTTTAATCAATTATCCCAAATATGTTGATGATGCATACCGTTTTGATGTCATGGTTTTTGATTTGGTTGATGGATTGGTTAAACATGAATGGATAAAAAATGCGTTTTGATTGGCTAAATGATCATGAATTAAAATCAATCAAGCAATCCGTAGCTTTACTATAAGATATATCCCAGTAATATGGAAACATAGCATGATGAAAAAATTATTAATCGTTTTGACGAGCATGGCAATGATTGGTTTGACAGCATGTGCCAGCAATGGCACGCAAAGTGTCGGCGCTGATGCGATGGGTCGCACCATTCCTGAGCGTATCAGTGACAGTAGTATTGAGCTTACTGCACGCCGTAATCTTGCAACCATTCCGGGCGTCAGCCCAAACGCAGTGCGTATTGATATTGCCAGTTTTCGCCGAGAGGTTTTATTGACTGGCGAAGTACCCAGTGAACAGATTAAGATTGAAGTTGGGCGTACGATTGACTCGATGAGAGATGTCGAAAAAGTCTTTAATTATCTGACCGTCGTTGAGACACCAAAAAGCCAAAGCCATACTTTGCACGAAAATTATTTACGCTCAAAAATCAATACCCGCTTACTAACTAACCGCCATCTTAAATCATCACAATATAAGGTTATTGTTCGTGACCGTACCGCGTATGTGCTGGGTTATTTGACATCCGAGCAGCAAGGTTATATCTTAGAAGCCATTCAAGCGACACCTGGTATGGAGGCTGCGGTAACTTTGACGACTTTGGTGAGTGATCAGGAGCTGGAAAATTATACCGATCATAAAGTGAATACACAGGCGTATACCAATGGTGATGGCTATGGTGCCGTGGTGACAAAGCCTGATACGGAAGATGGTGGCTATATATTGCAAGAAATTTATACACCCAATGCCAGTAATGTAGCCCCAGTCAACACAGCACCTGTATTTGAGATATCCCAATAGCGATCTGTACCATCATCTATCATGGTAATTTGGTGCATATTTGGCAGCGTTTGATGATAAATGTTGCCAGATTTGATATAATCATATAATTATTTTGGGTGGATTAACCGCCCTATGGCAACGAGAAAACCTATGAATGCACAAGCTTTAATTGAGCTACTTCGCCCACATTTTGCCGATGCCCACATTGATGCGGTGAATGAAGGTAATAAATTTGAATTGTTGATTGTTGATGATGCCTTTGAGGGCAAGCGTTTGGTTGCGCGTCAGCAGATGGTTTATACACTTGTTAATCAATATATCCAAAACGGTGCAATGCACGCTTTGACAATTCATGCGCTTACGCCTGCAGAATATACTGCCAAAAAAGCTTAAGCTTAGGGATAAGTTATGGATAAGTTTAAAATTACAGGTGCAAGTCGTATCGTTGGCGAGGTCACTATTTCAGGTTCAAAAAATGCTGCACTACCCTTATTGGCAGCAATGCTACTACCCAATGGTGAAACGGTGCTTCATAATGTGCCGACACTAAAAGATACAGCCACTTTGATTGAACTGATTGCAGGCACTGGCGTAAAAATTTATAAAGAAGGTAATACAGTTACAGCAGATGCAAGTGTTGTGACAAATTATTATGCACCTTATGAGTTGGTGCGTACGATGCGTGCATCGATTTTGGTGCTAGGTCCATTGCTTACACGCTTTGGCGAAGCGGAGGTTAGTTTACCAGGTGGCTGCTCTATTGGCTCACGACCTGTAGACCAGCATCTAAAGGCACTCGAAGCCATGGGTGCGACCATTGAAGTTGAAAATGGCTATGTTAAAGCTCGTGCGCCAGCAGGTGGTCGCTTGATAGGCTGTGATTTTAGCTTTGATATGGTGACGGTCGGTGGTACCGAAAATATCATCATGGCGGCAACGCTTGCTTTGGGTACCACACGCTTAGAAAACTGTGCAACTGAGCCTGAGGTGGTAGATTTGGCGAATATGTTGGTTGCCATGGGTGCCAAAATCAGCGGTATCGGCACAACAACAATGGTGATTGAGGGCGTTGAGAGCTTGCATGGCTGTGAATACAGCGTAATTGCAGATCGTATCGAAACAGGCTCTTATTTGGCAGGTGCACTCATGAGCCGTGGTGATGTCTTAGCACGCAATACATCAGCAGAGTTTTTACATCCTGTACTCAAAAAATTTGAGGCCATGGGTGCGACCATTACCACAGGTCACAACTGGATTCGTGCGGTGATGACCACGCGTCCAAAAGCTGTTGATATTCGTACTCAAGTACACCCAGGATTCCCAACCGATATGCAGGCACAGTTGATGGCGGTGTGCTGTTTGGCAGAAGGTACAAGCACGATTATTGAAAATATCTTTGAAAATCGTTTCATGCATGTGCCAGAGCTTCAGCGTATGGGGGCAAATATCCGCATCGATGGTCATACTGCCATCGTTGAAGGTGTTGAAAAGTTTATGCCAGCACCCGTCATGGCAACCGATTTACGAGCATCCATGTCGCTTGTGATGGCAGCGGCGTGTGCTGAAGGTGAAAGCGTTATTGATCGCATTTACCATATAGACCGTGGCTATGATGATGTTGAAAATAAACTGCGTGGGTTGGGTGTCAATATTGAGCGTATCAAAGGCTAACGCTATCAAGACTTTATGCCATTTTGACCAAATAAAACTCCGACCTTTTACCATCTAAATTGTGGCAGTAGCGACTCATGACAACCATGACAGAAAATTTTTCAGGCTTAACCGTTGCTCTATCAAAAGGGCGAATTTTGGATGAAACCTTGCCTTTATTTGCTAAGGCGGGGATTGTACCGCTCGAAGACATTAATAAGTCTAGAAAGCTCATTTTTCCCACTACGCATCCCAATGTTCGTTTACTGATTTTGCGAGCTTCTGATGTGCCGACATATGTCGAGCATGGGGCGGCAGATATTGGCGTGGCGGGTAAAGATGTTTTGATCGAATATGATGCACAGATTTATGAGCTGCTGGACTTGGGCATCGCCAAATGTCGTCTGATGACCGCAGGTGTCAAAGGTGCAGTACTGCCTAATCGCCGCTTGCGTATCGCCACCAAATACACCAATGTAGCACGCAACTATTTTGCGTCTCGTGGTGAACAAGTAGACATTATCAAGCTGTATGGCTCTATGGAGCTTGCCCCTTTGGTGGGGCTGGGTGATTTGATTGTGGATGTCGTAGATACAGGCAATACCTTGCGTGCCAATGGTTTGGAGCCTTTGGAAACCATCTGCCAAGTGTCATCACGCCTGATTGTCAATCCTGTCAGCTATAAGCGTAAATTGGTGCAGATTGAGCCAATTTTACAAATTTTGGAAAAAGCTGTCTTGGAGCAGGGTGCTTAAAGGTCGCTCATCTGTTTTGTTTATGGTACGCTTGTTTTTGATAGCATGTTGGGTAAAGCATATCTTGAACAAAGTCATATCATATTTTGCTGATAATCTCACCTTATCTAAAGTCAAACTTTGCTGATTTCATCAAGTAACCAAGATTTAATCATGATAAAACTTGTATTGAATTTGTATTTATTAAAAGAGTATCCATGCTAACTTTAAAAATTCTAAACAGTCAAGATGATAACTTTGCCAGCCAATTAAAAGATTTGCTTGCCTTTGAAACGGTAACTGACAGTACGCTGATTGCGACTGTGAATGACATTATCGCCGCAGTACGAGAAGATGGTGATGACGCAGTGCTTAAACTTACTCAAGAATTTGATAAGCACCCAGCCAAGAATATGCATGAGCTGTTTGTCAGTGCTGATCAATTAAAAGCGGCATTTGACGGTTTGGCGGATGATGTCAAACATGCCTTACAATACGCTGCTAAGCGGATTTTTGAGTTTCATCAGCATCAAGTTGAGGCAGGTTTTCGCTTTACAGATCATTTGGGCAATCGTTTGGGGCAAAAAGTCACACCCCTTGACTGTGTGGGTATTTATGTGCCAGGGGGATTGGCAAGTTATCCGTCTAGCGTTTTGATGAATGCCATACCTGCCAAAGTCGCAGGTGTTAAGCATATTACGATGGTTGTTCCTGCACCTAATGGCGAGCTAAATCCTTTGGTGCTGGCAGCAGCATATCTGTCGGGTGTAGACAGCGTCATTACCATTGGTGGTGCTCAGGCAGTGGCAGCATTGGCATATGGTACAGACAGTATTACCAAAGTAGATAAAATCACAGGGCCGGGCAATAAATATGTCGCTGCTGCCAAGCGTGCAGTGTTTGGACAAGTGGGCATTGATATGATTGCAGGACCATCTGAAGTGCTGGTCTATGCGGAAGGTGAACCTGATGATAATGCTGATTGGCTTGCTATGGATCTGTTATCCCAAGCGGAGCATGACACTGTGGCACAGGCAATTTTTGTTACCACTTGCCCCAATCAGTTAGATGCGGTCAAAGATGCCATTGATCATGCGTTGGCAGAACTACCAAAAGCGGATATCGCAAAGCAGGCTTTTGCCAGTCGTGGCGCGCTGATTTTGGTCAAAAATCGAGCCGAAGGGATTGATATCATCAATCAAGTCGCCCCTGAGCATTTGGAGCTGTCACTAAATAACCCCGAAGAGGTGGAACAATATGTACGCCATGCAGGGGCAATCTTTCTAGGAAGGCATACGCCAGAGGCCATCGGTGATTACTGTGCAGGTTCTAACCATGTCTTGCCAACATCAGGCACGGCACGATTTAGCTCACCGCTTGGGGTCTATGATTTTACCAAAAAAACCTCGCTGATTTATTGTACACCAAATGGTGCCAAACCTTTGGCAAAAACAGCAGATATTTTGGCAGTACAAGAAAACTTAGACGCTCATGCCTTATCGGCACGCTATCGTCATAAGGATTGATATTGATTTGAATCATTTGGCACAATCAAAATCTTGACAGTAGATAAGCACATCATATTTAACATCTTAATAAAAGCGTCGGATAATCATGAGTATTGACAACCGTTTATGGAGTACTAAGGCAAAAAATCTTAGCCCCTATGTACCTGGTGAGCAGCCCAAGCATGATAATTTGGTCAAACTAAATACCAACGAAAATCCCTATCCGCCAAGCCCAAAAGCGGTGATGGCAATGCAGGCGGTGCTTACTGATGAGGCTTGTGCATTGCGGCTTTATCCTGAACCTGAATCAGACGAGCTTCGCCAAGCGTTGGCAGATTATCACGGGCTTAGATTAGATGAGGTATTTGTTGGTAATGGGTCGGATGAAGTATTGGCATTGGTATTTGCATGTTTTTTTATGAAACAGCGTCCATTATTGATGCCAGATATTAGCTACAGCTTTTATCCTGTTTATGCTGATACCTTTGGTGTCACAACCCAAAGTATCCCGCTTAAGGATGATTTTAGCATTGATATAAAAGCGTATCATCAGTCGTGTGATGGCATTATCTTGGCAAATCCCAACGCACCAACAGGGCGATTGTTACCCATCGAAGATATCAAAAAGCTGATTGCCATGCATCCTGATGCGGTGGTTGTCATTGATGAGGCATATATTGATTATGCTGATGATGTCAAGCAGGCATCTGCGGTGAGTCTGATTCGCCAGTTTGATAATTTGGTGATTACCCAAACTTTTTCAAAATCTCGTGCTTTGGCAGGTCTGCGTGTGGGCATGGCATTTGCCAATCCAAATTTAATTGCCGCTTTGATGGCAATGAAAAATAGTTTTAATTCTTATCCACTTGACCGCTTGGCTCAAGCAGGTGCCAAAGCCAGTGTTGAAGATGTGGCATATTTTGAAGATAAACGCACTCAGGTCATCAAGCTTCGCAAAGCACTCACCCAAGACTTGCAGGCGCTTGGTTTTATAGTACTGCCTTCAGCGGCAAATTTTGTATTTGCTACTTTGCCAAACCATCAAGCTGCTGATTTAAGTCAGGCACTACGCCAAGAAGGTGTGATTGTGCGTCATTTTAATCAGCCACGCATTAAGGATTATTTGCGTATTAGTGTGGGTACGCAAGCACAAAATCAGCGATTGATTGATATGTTGACGCAGATTTTGGCAAAAATGGATTAAATCATCAGTGAATGATTACTGTATCAACCATATGAAATGGTAGGCACGCCCTAAAATAACTGATTTAACTGATTGATATTTGCATATCATCATTTACCAAATGTGTTATTATTAAAATCAGCTTAAGATGACTTAAGCAAAGCCAGCCGTTTGTGTTTTACACAAATTAGCCAGAAGGAAAATAACCATGACCATCATTAAACAAGATGATTTCATTCAAAGTATCGCCGATGCGTTTCAGTACATTAGTTACTATCACCCGACAGATTATATTGAAGCTTTAGTTGAGGCTTTGGCGCGTGAAGAAAATCCTGCTGCCAAGGATGCCATGACCCAAATTTTGGTTAATAGTCGTATGTGTGCCGAAGGACATCGTCCCATTTGCCAAGATACGGGTATTGCAACTGTATTTTTAAAAGTTGGGATGAATGTCACTTGGGATGCGACCATGAGCGTTGAAGATATGGTGAATGAGGGAGTTCGCCGTGCTTATAATCATGCCGATAATACCTTGCGTGCTTCGGTACTGACTGACCCAGCAGGCAAACGCCAAAATACCAAAGATAATACCCCAGCGGTCATCCATATGCAGATTGTGGCAGGTGATAAAGTGGAGGTGACTTGTGCAGCCAAAGGCGGTGGTTCTGAAAATAAATCAAAGCTTGCCATGCTAAATCCATCAGATGATATTGTTGATTGGGTACTAAAAACCATCCCCACGATGGGTGCAGGCTGGTGTCCACCTGGTATTTTGGGTATTGGTATTGGTGGCACACCAGAAAAAGCAGCACTGCTTGCCAAAGAATCTTTGATGAGCCATATCGATATTCATAAACTTAAGCAAAAAGCCGACTCTGGCACCCAGCTGTCTACGATAGAAGCATTACGCTTGGAAATTTATGATAAGGTCAATGCGCTTGGTATTGGTGCACAAGGTTTGGGTGGATTGACAACGGTATTGGATGTCAAAATTTTAGATTACCCAACACATGCCGCTTCAAAACCTGTGGCAATGATTCCAAACTGTGCAGCAACTCGCCATGTGGAATTTGAGCTTGATGGCTCAGGTCCTGTTGAGCTTGTGCCACCAAACTTGGATGTGTATCCAGATGTGACTTATAATCCTGAAAATGGTAAGCGTATCAATGTCGATACATTGACCAAAGAAGAG
>ERZ1023241.306-NODE-306-length-9088-cov-6.291044_pt1 | contig 9088 bp, 7 predicted proteins | sample MGYA00380455_ERZ1023241 | MGnify/ENA primary metagenome ERZ1023241 (study PRJEB33173, sample SAMEA4830304) | metagenome | study: EMG produced TPA metagenomics assembly of the PRJEB25223 data set...
TTAAACATAAATTTTAGCACAAGCATGTATGTATACGTGCTTGTGCTTTTTTTATATTTTTTATAAAAGAATAATACTTAAAGTTAATTTAATACTGTCACTTAATATATCTATATATTCTGTCATACATATCACTCAGTGTTAATCCCTAGTATAACCTGGTTGATCTTCATTTAAGATTAAATTACCTCCATTTAAATAACTTGCGTAACTTAACCAAATTACATAAGGTAACATTAATAAACCAGCATACTTATTAGAAGCATAAAAACGATGTGCAGTAATATTTCCAGCTGCAAGTAATACATAACTTTCAATTAAAGATGTCTTTCTCAGTTTTAAATTGAAATAAAGTATCGTCCACGCATAATTCAATCCTAATTGTGCATAATGAGCACGTGTTATAGACTGTTTCTCTCTTTTATGAGCTGCATGCGCATATGATAATTGATAAGCTACTCCCATTGAGGTATAAAGTAGTGGCCATACAATTGGAAATACTTTAGCTGGAGGTGAAAAAGGTGGTTTTTCATATTGTTTATAATCATTTTGAGCTTTAGCGGTTAATCTCCCAATAATCATTCCACCTACTAAAGGTAATACAATTCTTGTAGCTTTTCTAATATTAATCATAACTCCCTCCTTTAAAGTCTTCCTATATTTAATACCCTACTTTTTCTATAATTAATTTTGTTTTAGAGAAATATATTAATTAAAAATTTCTTATCCAAATATACTTTTTTTATAATAAAAAGTAATGAAAGTATATGAAAACTTTTAGATTTCTTGATTACATATTTGATATACTGAAAATTAAGTCATTCTTTTTTAATAATATATTCTTTAATTTTAATTGACTATTTATATACATTTATATACTTATTACATATATAATTATTACTTATACACTATAAAATGAAATGAGTTGATTAATAATGATTTATACAATTACTTCCACATTGCCTGAAGTTCATGCTGGAAGAACTAAAGCCTTATTACGTAGAATCGCTTTATATAATAATGAGTTAAACGTAAAACAAACTATATTAACTACTAACTATAACCCAAATTATGATTATGTTTATTCTACATTTATTGATAAAAAAACTTTAAATAATGATACTCATATAGTAAATATATATGATTGGTTATCTAATTTTAAATTACATAATTTTAATAATGTTGAAACTGATAATTCAAATCATCAATTGATTAGGATTAAAAATTATTATGCCATTCCTGATTACAGTAAAAATTGTGTGAGATATTATGACAATGACACAGATAAATATGTTTTATATCGTCAATATTATCCAAACACTAATATTGTAAAATTCGAAGATTATTTCGCTTTAGGCGTCAAACACAAGACCGAAAGATGGGAATACAATTTAAATGGTAGACTTCATAAAATAACTAATTATAGTCCTAATGTAAACAAAAAGTTAGCTGAATACTTCTACGACTTGGAAGGTACTGTTTACTGTAGAAAATTTTATGAAGATAATGAAAATAATAAATTAAAGTATATTTACATATATAAAGATGGTGTTCTTCATAATATTTATAAAAATGAAAAAGCGCTATTCAAATATTTTTTCGAATGTCTATTTAGAAAAGGAGATATTGTATTTAATGATGCACGACTTTTAGATCGACCTCTCTTAGATTGTAAAGTGGACATAAAACCTATATTAGTCTTTCATAACGCTCATAAAGTAGATGGAGAAGTGAAAAATTCGTATAAGTATGCACTTAATAATTCAGATAAAGTAGCAAAATATTATTTACTTACTCATTCTCAAAAAAGAGATATACAAGAAGAATTTAATATAGAAGATGAAAAATTCACAATAATACCTCACTTTATTGAAAAGTCTCATAAAGTTGCTGAAAAGAAAGATCAATTTGTCTATCTAGGTAGATTTAATGAACAAAAACAAGTTCCTCATATTATTAAAAGTTTTAAAAAGTTCAATGAATACGGTTTTGATACTAAGCTCGTTTTATATGGTGGAACAGATGATAAGGAAAAAAACGAAATAAAATCGTTAGTCAAAGAATATAACTTAGAAAATTACGTAGAAATCCATGACTTTACCAATGATCCAGGATTAGCATTTAGAGAATCATTAGCTTCTTTATTAACAAGTAAATTTGAAGGGTTTGCTTTAACAGTTATGGAAAGTATTAGTGAAAATTGTCCAACCATTTCATATGATATTAACTATGGCCCAAGTGAAATTATTGTTAATGGGGAAAATGGGTACTTAATTAAAGCAAACGATATTGATGCATTTGCTAAAGCAATGATAAAAATTAAGAAGCATCCTTTATATAATGTCGAAAATAAAAAAGAACTAAGTTATAAAAGTGCAGTTAATAACTTAGATAATTTATTAAAAGAAGTTAAAAAAATTAATATTTAAAACAATAAATACGCTAGCTAGGAGAGAAAAAATATGCAAATAAAAAAAGCAATAATACCAGCAGCAGGTTTAGGTACAAGATTTTTACCTGCTACAAAAGCAATGCCTAAAGAAATGTTACCGATATTAGATAAACCAACAATTCAATATATCGTGGAAGAAGCGGCACGTGCTGGCATCGAAGATATTATTATTGTAACCGGTAAACATAAACGTGCGATTGAAGACCATTTCGATAGTCAAAAAGAACTTGAAACTACTTTATATGAAAAAGGTAAACTTGAATTACTAGATAGAGTTCAATATTCAACAGATCTAGCAAATATCTTCTATATAAGACAAAAAGAGCAAAAAGGATTAGGAGACGCAATTTATACCGCTAAGCAATTTATTGGCAATGAACCTTTTGCTGTACTTTTAGGAGATGATATTGTTGAATCTGAAAATCCTGCAATTAAGCAACTAATGGAACAATATGAAACAACAGGAAAGTCAGTTATTGGTGTTCAAACAGTTCCAGATTCAGAAACGCACCGTTACGGTATTATTGCACCAAAATCACAAAATGGTTCATTATATGAAGTTAATCGTTTTGTCGAAAAGCCTGAAAAAGGTACAGCTCCATCAAACTTAGCAATTATGGGAAGATATATATTATCTCCGAAAATTTTTGACTATCTTGAAACACAAACTGAAGGAAGTGGCGGAGAAATACAATTAACAGATGCTATTGAACGATTAAATAAGAATGATAAAGTCTATGCTTTTGATTTTGAAGGTCAAAGATATGATGTCGGTGAAAAAACAGGTTTTGTAAAAACTACTATAGAATATGCATTAAAAGATGAAGAAATGCGTAATGAAATTATACATTATTTAAAATCATTAGATATTTAGACAAAGGAGTTAATACTTTGAGAGCAAAATGGGAACAAAACATATCTGAAAGCTTAGTCGAACAGTTTTATAATAAACAAACAGAAGAAGAAATTGATGCAGGATTTAATGAAACATTATCTTTTGGAACAGCTGGAATACGAAATACATTTGGTATTGGCCCAGGAAGATTAAATAAATTCACAATTCAAAAGTTTGCATTAGGATTAGCTAAGTACTTAAAAAACTTATCTATTAATCCTAGAGTAATTATTCACTTTGATACACGACACTTATCTAAAGAATTTGCAATAGAAATTGCTAAAGTACTTGGAACTCAAAACATCCCAGTCATTTTACCAAATACTTATAAATCAACTCCTGAATTATCATTTGCAGTTAGACATCTTAATATGACAGCTGGAATTATGATTACAGCTAGTCATAATCCTAAAAACTATAATGGGATTAAGGTATATGGCTCAGATGGTGGGCAACTTTTAACAGAAGCATCTCTAAAATTAAGCAGTTATATAGATACGGTTAAAGATCCATTAAATATACAAACAGAAGCTTTTGAAGTATTGAAAAGTAACAAATTAATTTTACCTTTCAAAGAAGAAACTACTCAATCATATAAATCATCTATAAAAAATCTCGTGGGTCATTTTACACATGCTCAATCAAAAACAATTCTTACAAGTTTGCATGGAACTAGCTTACCTTTATTATCACAAATTCTTAAAGACTTATCTTATTCAAACTATGTTATTGAAGAATTACAGTCAAAACCTGATGGTGATTTTCCAACTCTTAATGTAGCAAACCCAGAAACGGAAGATACGTTTGATTTAGGTAAACAACTCGCAGAGAAAGAAGATGCACAACTTATAATAGCAACGGATCCTGATGCTGATAGATTAGGTATCGTTGAAAGATATGAAGATGGCTCAACAAGATATTTTAATGGTAATGAAATTGGACTATTACTTATAAAATTAAGAAACTCACAAATTTCAGATTCTCAACATAAATATATTATAAAATCTGTTGTTACAGGCGCCTTGAGTGAGAAATTAGCAAAATCATTAAATATCAAAGTGATAAACGTATTGACTGGTTTTAAATATATCTCAGAACAGTTAAAACATTTTAAAAATAATACATCACAACTAGTCTTGGCTTTTGAAGAAAGTCATGGATATTTAATCGAGGATTTTTCTAGAGACAAAGATGCAATACAAACCGCTACACTACTAATTAAATATAAAGAGCAATTAACACAAGCTAATAAGACATTTAAAGATGTATTAAATGAAATCTACCAAGAATTTGGGTATTTTAAAGATAAAACCCTATCACCTACATTCGATGGAGAAAAAGGTAGAAATAAAATTAAAGAAATCATGAATACTTTAAAAAATGTCGAAACAATAGAATTAAATAATCTAACGCCATTATCTATAGAAAACTATATATCTAAACAGTCTCGCAACATAAAAACTGGTGATATACAAGCTATTCAACTTCCGAAAACAGATCTTATTAAATTTATATTTGAAGAAGGATTTATAGCAGTTCGACCATCTGGAACTGAACCCAAAATGAAACTCTATTTTTCATTAAATGTAGACAACTTAAATGAAGTCATTGAAGAATTTAAAGTAAAATTTAATTTGAAGTAAAAATTACACTTTAATATGATATTTCAATTGAATATACTGTGATTTTTATATACGCAATTGTTAATGGTAATTTTGATAAATCATTCTCTTTGCTACAAGCATTACTTGCTTATAAAATTAAAGATAATATTATGCTATAAAAAAACAAAATATTATAAAATAAAACACCTTCTTAATATCACATATAATATGTGTTTAAGAAGGTGTTTTTATTTTCGTATTAAGCAACCAATCCTCTTGCATATGAAAAACTTTGTCCCAGAATTTAGTTAATCATTCATTATGCGTTACAATAATGCATGTTTTATGACGTTCTTTAAACTGTTCATTTAATATTTTTATGGCTGCCATTATATTTTGGATAATTACTTTTAATTTAGATTAGTCTTTTTAATTATTTCTCTTAAAGGACATCTAAGATCACTATTATTCTTCTTCATCAACAACTGTGAAACGTTCATTAATATGCGCTTTATTTTCAGCTTCATCTAATACTTTAGTTCCTAATTTACCTGTTGCTCCAATAATACCAATGTTCATCGTTTGTTCTTCCACTTCTATATTTGTCAGAGCTGTCTCTTGGATGTCCCTCAACATGTTATCAATATAATTACATTTTTATTAAAAGTCTATTTATCTGTTTTTATTTTCCTTTCTAATATGAAGTCATTGAAATATGACTGACAACGATTAGTTTAAAATCATCTTGTGCTATACATATTGAGTTCAATGTGTTGACTTAATTAATCTAGGTCTCTATTGTCAATATGAAGAATAATACAAACGCGTATATTCTATCTTATATGTATAAGGGGAAATGACTATGATGAATGTAAAAGCAAGAGCTGTAAATGGCCCAGATTCTGAATTTTTCGCTACTGAAATTAAACGTCGTGATTTAGATAAACATGATGTATTAATAGAGATTAAATATGCAGGTATCTGTCACTCTGATATCCATACTGCTCGAGAAGAATGGGGCCCTGTCGATTATCCACTCGTACCAGGTCATGAAATTGCAGGTATTGTTAAAGAGGTCGGTCCTGAGGTCACTAAATATAAAGTTGGCGACCGTGTAGGCGTTGGATGTATGGTGGATTCTTGTGGTGAATGTGAAAACTGTAAAAATGATGAAGAACAATACTGTTTAAATGGAAACGTAGGTACTTATGCAAGTACTGACAAATATGGTGAGAAAACACAAGGTGGTTACTCAACACATATTGTTGTACAAGAAGATTTCGTATTACGTATTCCTGACAATATCAGTTTAGAGGTTGCTGCTCCTTTACTATGTGCGGGGATTACAACTTACTCACCTTTAAATCATTGGAAAGCCTATGAAGGTAAAAAGAATGTGGCAATCATTGGTATGGGTGGTCTTGGACATATGGCAGTTCAAATTGCACATGCGATGGGTGCTAATGTGACAGTGTTATCACGTACATTAAATAAAAAAGAAGATGGTTTAAAATTTGGTGCTTCAGCTTATTATGCAACAAGTGACGAATCAACATTTAAAGAACTTGCTGGTTCATTTGACTTAATTATTAATACTGTAAGTGCAAAATTAGAAATAGATGACTATCTTAAATTATTAGCCTTAGATGGTACACTCGTTAATGTTGGCGCCCCAGCTGAGCCTGTATCATTACAAGTATTTAATTTAATTGGTCATCGTCGTTCATTCACTGGATCTGCTATCGGTGGTATTAAAGAAACGCAAGACATGTTAGATTTCTGTTCTGAACATCATATCGCTCCACAAATTGAATTAATTACAGCAGATGATATTGATGATGCTTACGAAAGAGTGTTGGCATCTAAAGTTAAATATCGTTTTGTTATTGATATCAGTACAATGTAATCATAAAAATGCCCATGAGATATGGGCATTTTTTTATTACTTAACTATTATATTAAGTTTCTGTTAGTCTTTCTCTCACTATTTAAGATAAACGGTTCATCAGTTATAGATTCCAACTATACTTTTTATAATATTTAATATTGATTGTTATCGTTTTTTACATTTAATATATCTAATGGTCTTAATACTGAATAATTATGTCCTGTTAAACAATTTATAATTAAATCATAATGTTTTATTATATGTATTAAGTGATATATATATACAGATAGAGAAAATATTCAATAAAGAACATTAAATAAAGGAGTTTGTCTAGATGAATGAATTAACACAATATTTAAAAGAAGTCGCCAAGCAATTAGAGATACAAAATGCATATAATGAATTAAATAGAGCAAGTCAAAACAATGAAAATCAAGCTACAGATAAATTTAATGACACTTTAAAAGCAATCGAAGATAAATACGCTAAAGCGATGAGAACGTTAGAGAGACTTAGAAAATCTAGATTATCAAGAAATAATAAACATTCAACTCAAGTAGAAAACTTAATAAAACAATCAGAAAACGGTTTTAATGATTATCACACACGTGATGATCAATATAATTTTGCAACAAGTGTAGCTCAAGAGTTAGAAAAATTAAAAAATGAATATATTATTTCACCTAAAGAAGCTAAAAATATATTTGGCAAATATGTATTCCATACTAATGAATTTCATTTAAGTGACCATGAACTATATAAAATCAAATTCGCGTATGGCCTTGAATAGTTATGTCATTCCTTATGGTCTAACTAGGCAGATAGTGTAAAAACAATACACCCTTTTATATAAACGTTATACTCATTTTTTTATTATTAACATATTTGAACATAGACAAATAAAAAGAATAGTCGCATAATGACCTTAGGGGAACGACTATGTATCAGTTGGGAGTTCAATTATATATTATGTATTTACGGGGATTATACTAATGGTATAATCTCTTTTTTTTATCTTCTTCAATAATATTGCTAATCATTATGTAAATTTTCTAAAGCAAAACTTCTCTATTAAAGTGACTGACTCCAATATTTTAATTTTTCCTAATTGATATCAATCTTTTCTCCCTTTTCATGTATCAATCATTACCACCTCATTTGTATCTGGTTAGTGTACTTAATATAACTCCAAATAATCTAAACTAAAATTGTCTAATGATTAATGATATTCTTTTTCTACGTTGTCTCGTCTAAAATCGTCTAACCATAATTTAGTAGTGATAAATACGTCTTCACGTTTAAGTCCTGTTGTTACAAGACTCTCCCCTAATTTTTCTTCATTTCCATAAATGAATGTAACATCGATGCGTCTATATCCTTTCTACTAAAATAACCTCTAATTCGAACATATCTATATCATCTCAACATAATATATGACTCTTCAGCGTTTATAATATGTTACAAGGGGTAGATTGGCAGGAGGAGGGCGATATTAATGAAAGCAGTTACTTATCAAGGTCATAAAAATATGGAAGTTCGTGAAGTAAACGATCCAACGATAGAAGAATCAACAGATGCAATTATTAAAATAACCGCTTCAGGTATATGTGGTTCTGATTTACATCTTTATCATCAAGGCGATTTATTTATGGATCCTGGCTTTGTTATTGGACATGAGCCAATGGGAATTGTAGAAGAAGTAGGAAAAGACGTTAAGACCTTAAAAAAAGGGGATAGAGTGGTTATACCTTTTAACATCGGTTGTGGTGACTGCTTCTATTGTAATAACCATATGGAATCTCAATGCGACAACTCTAATCCATCCCCTGCAAATTGGAAAATGGACAATGGTGGACTTTTCGGTTTTGGTGCCATGCACGGGAATCACTGGGGAGGACAAGCAGAGTATTTAAGAGTTCCATTTGCTGACTTCTCTTCTTTCAAAGTTCCAGATAGTGATTTGAAAGACGAACAAGTATTATTTTTATCTGATGTTGTCCCAACAGCTTATTGGAGTGTAGAACATGCGGGCGTAAAATCTGGTGATACTGTTATTGTTCTAGGTTGTGGTCCAATCGGTTTAATGGCACAAAAATTTGCTAAATTAAAAGGTGCTGAACGTGTGATTGCCATTGATAATGTGGAACATAGATTAAACCATGCGAAAAAATTCAATGGTGCTGAAGTGTATAATTTTTCTAAAGAAGATAAAATCGGAAAATTACTTCGTGAAACTAAACGCGGTGGTG
>ERZ1023241.308-NODE-308-length-9065-cov-1327.023862_pt1 | contig 9065 bp, 14 predicted proteins | sample MGYA00380455_ERZ1023241 | MGnify/ENA primary metagenome ERZ1023241 (study PRJEB33173, sample SAMEA4830304) | metagenome | study: EMG produced TPA metagenomics assembly of the PRJEB25223 data set...
AGTTTTTGTAACAGTAAAGGGTAGTTTTTGTAACAGTAAAGGGTAGTTTTTGTAAAAAACTACCCTTTACTGTTGTAATATTATAAATAAATGTGTTAAGTTATTTATAAATTAGTGGTTAAGGGTAGGTGTGTATTTGAACCTACCCTTAACCACTAATTTAATAGAATTTAGGAGTGGCTATAAAGTGTCTGGAGAGACTGTTGTTTACAGAAATGAAATGAATTTAGTTCCTTTAAGAAAGTTTACAAGTACAGAAGTAGATTTATTTTTTACTCTATGTAATAAACTTAAAGAACAAGATACACGTAAATTAGAAATCCCTTTTGATGAACTTAAACACCTTAGTAATTATTATTCACGTTCACAAGAACGTTTTATTAGAGACTTAGAACATGTATACGATAAAATGTTACATTTAACTTATACAGAACGTAACGGGAAATCTTTTGAAAAATTTGTTCTATTCACTTCATACAAAGTGGATACGGAAGATCAATATTTATCTATAAGTATAAACCCTGACTTAAAACACATACTCAATTCAATTACAGCTGATTTCACTAAATTCGAATTACAAGAAATGACACATTTAAGATCAACATACGCTAAAAATATGTTTAGACTACTTAAACAATATAAGCATACAGGGTATTTAAGGGTGCAAATTGATGACTTTAGAGAACGTTTAGATATACCTAAAAGCTACAGAATGAGTGAAATAGACAAATATGTTTTAAAACCAATAATTAAGGAACTAGGATTTATATTTAAAAACCTTAACATTAATAAAATCAAAGCTAAGAAAGGGCGTAAAATTGAATTGTTAGAGTTCAATTTTACGCCTGAGAAACGTATTCACTCGAAACGACAGCCTAAAATAACAAGTGACAGTAAAAAGAAACAAAGCATAAGTCGGGAAATGACGCCAGAATGGTTAAAAAAACAGGAATATGAGCCAATCAAGCCCAAAACAAATAAATTTACAGAAGAAGAAAAACGAGCTTTTTTAGAGAAAATGAATAAACGTGAAAAATTATGAGCATATAAATAAAGTGGGACGTGTTATTTGATGAAAACAGTAAAAGAAGTCTCTGAAATTTTAAATGTTTCCAAACAAACAATTCACTACCATCTAAAAAACTTACCCGATGATTTAAAAGTTAAAAAAACAGGCAATAAGACCTTAATAGATGATAGTGTAATAGCTTATTTAGAATCGGTTTTGAATAAAAGGTCATCAAGTAAGTCAACAAAAAATTCGTCAATATTTGATGAAAAAATGACAAAAGAATCGATAAACAAAGAAGAACCTATGAAGGCAAGTTATGACAGATATATTGATAAATATATCTCACATTTAGAATCAGAAATTCGACAAAAGAATCGACAAATTGACGATTTAACAATTGCCTTAAAACAAGAACAATCATTAAACTTAAATAACCAAAATATATTAAGCCATAATGAGTCTATAGAGTCCGATGATTTAAATACAAAAGAGGATATTTTCGTGTCAGAAACACCTAAAAAAAACGAACAAAAACAGTCTATTTTCTCTAAACTATTTCAAAAAAAATAGTTTATATTCAAGTGAACTACAGTTTAAAAGGAAGAATAGCGATTCTTTTTAAATAAGCGAATTATAAATCCCTTCATGACAGCGTTCTTCTTTATTAAGTAATCAATATATAGTAAAGAGGAATGTCTATTATACTTGTCATATCAGTATATATAGCGTAAGTTCGAAAAAGCAAACTCAGTTTCATTTTTGGGACTATTATGGTACTATGATAGTAACAAATGAGTTACAACTTAGTATATACAGAAAACCCCCACACGCCGGCAAGCTAATGTGGGGGTTTTTATTTTACCTTTTCAGTCTATCAAATATATAGTTCGCAACTATACCAGCTAGAACTGACGAGATAAAACCTAGAACAAATGATGTTACAACTAGCATATACAGCACCCCCTTTCTGCACAGGAAGTGCTTTTCTAGTATAACAAATATTTCTAATTTAAAACGATACTTTGTAGCATGAAATTTTGAATGATTATACAAAGTATCATTTTATGAAAAAGTCATGAAAGCTTGTCAAAACAACAATGTATAAAGTATGTATAAATGGCGACAAACCATAAAACACCGAAACACTATTATAACAGTGTTTCGGTGTTTTTGTTTGGTTAACATAATTAAGTGTTATAGGTAGTAAAAATGTATATACTATACATAAACATAAAGACGAGCTTATCAATGGATTAATAATAATTGTTTAAAAAATTAATAATTGATTTATTAACCCATTGAGAAGCTTCCTGTTGTACATAATGACCTATACGTGGAATGATAATTTTATTTTTAAGGTTAGGTACATATTTTTCCATTGAATTAATAGCGTGCATATTAAATTGAGTAGCAGTATCTAATTCGCCACCAATAAAAAGAGTTGGCTGTGTAATTGTATTTTGACTTTCTTTTTCTAAATCTGACCAATCATAATCTACGTTTCTATATCGATTTAATGCACCAGTAAAACCAGTTTTTTTAAAATTATTTGTAAAATACTCTAAATCTTCCTCTGTTAACCAATTTGGCAGCTTAGTAGGTTCTGGAATGTTATCTAATAAATTGGCGTTTTTGGGTAATCCTGCTACTATTTCTTTTTGTGTACCTTCTGGTGCATCGCCTGAAAGACCAAAAAAAACACGTCGTAAAGTCTTTTTATAATCTTCCTCCATTTCTCTTTCTGCTACTCCTTGTTTTTGAAAATATAGCAACCAATTAAAAGAAGATGAATTTTTTTCAATTAATTTTGTTAATGGCAAAGGAGTTCTTGGGGAGAAAGGTACACTTAAAGATACTAATATATCAAATTTTTTTGGATGAATTTGGGCACACGCCCAAGCAATATTAGCTCCCCAATCATGCCCAATAAGTGCCACCGTTTTTAATTCTAATTTATCTATTATTTGTACAATATCTGTTACCATATTTCTCATACTGTATGATTTTATATCATCTGGCACACTGGATTGTCCATAACCTCTTAAATCAACTGCTATTGCTCTGTAACCATTTTGGGCTAAATATGCCATTTGGTATCTCCATGAATACCATAGTTCAGGGAATCCATGCAAAAAAAGAACAGGTTTACCTTTTCCCATTTCCACGATATGAATACTTATATCGTTAACGTTCACATTGTATTCTAAAATATTAGACATTTAAATCGTCTCCTAAATAAATTGTAATTTGGTATTTGGCGCACCCTTTAATTTAAATAAATATTTTACACCTTTCATATATTTAGTCATTTACTGAACATAAATGAACGCCAAGCAACGATAGGTTTTCTTGATTGTTATTTAGAATAAGTGTAACTCTAAATGTACCATCGATATTGTGACCTTTAAAGTTACCTTTTTGCGATTGTGTCCCAATAATAATAGTAGAAGTGTCATGTGTTCTCTCGCTAATTATTTCAAAATTGAAATCTTCATTTTTCAAACCGTTTTTATAGCGATCTATCCATTCTTGTTTAGATAAAATAAAACCGACTGGTCCCACGCCTATAAAATCTTCATTCAATAAATCTGTTAGTAATTGAACGTCTCCATTTTTTTCTGCATTAATCCACTCGTTAATAAATTCATTTACAAACATAACAATTCCTCCTATATTTTGAGTTTAAATAATTACTATTTTCTAACACATACCAAAATGGTAAAAAACAAGCACGCTTGTGTTTCCTATAATATCAGTATATTACTTGTAACTTTTCCCAAATATTTCATAAGTAAGCCAACTGAGCAGTAAAAATACAACCGCTATAGTTGTTATTAAATTCCCTTGTAAAAAAGGTAAAAATTCTTGATTTGTTGCTAATCTAACGCCTCTTAATACGAAGTTGGCTATTAAAAGGATTAGCCCTAATAAACCTATAACTTCACCTAAGTTAAAAAGTATAGGGTGCTTTAGCTTTTTCCCATCATCTACAATTTTATCTTTCAAGTAATCATCTCCTTTTAACAGCTCATCAACAGTAATATTAAATATTTCACTTAAGTTGATAAGTGTTTCTATATTGGGATAACCTTTGTTTCTTTCCCACTTAGAAATAGATTGTCTACCTATGTTGATTTCTTTTGCTAAGTCTTCTTGAGATAAATTCAGTCTTTTTCTCTCTTTTTTTAATTTTTCGTGGAATTGCATATTAGGTTCCCTCCCATTAAATTAAATATACTTTTTTATTTTTATTATGTTAAGAATCCAATGGTAGCAATATGTAACTTTAAAGTTGCATCGAACTAGATGTGTAAATTAAAGATTTAAAGTAGCTCTTTAAAGACTGTTGAAATAATATATTGATGCTTTAATAATTGTGTATTTAGAGGATTTTGAAGTATAGAAGATATAATATTGCTAAGTTAATTAAAGCAGTATTTAGCACTTTTTACATAATTACTTATTATAGGTAGCTTTAGTGTATGCAATATACAATAATTTTATTAATAACCCCAAACATAATCATTTATATCATTGTAAAAAAGATTTAAATATTCCCTTCATAATGAACTTCTAAATTACATTTTATAAAAATCTCTTTTTAAAAAACTTAGTTATGTTAAAATTTATTAGTTAATATTAATATAATAATAGGTGGTAAACATGAATTTAAAAAAAGAAATATTAGAATGGATTTTCTCTATAGCAATTGCTATTGCTATAGTTGTATTGATGACTAAATTTGTCTTTGCAAGTTATACAGTGAGTGGATTATCAATGTATCCAACTTTCAATGATAGAGATAGAGTAGTTGTCAGTAAGATTTCAAAAACTTTAAATAACATAGACTCTGGCGATGTTATTATATTTCATGAAAACAGTAAGGATGATTATATTAAAAGATTGATTGGAAAACCAGGAGATACAGTTTCCTATAAATCAGACAATCTTTATATAAATGGAAAAAAAGTTCAAGAACCTTATTTGAAATATAATAAGAATCATAAATACAGTAAAACTTTAACAGAAGATTTTAATTCGAAAGACTTAAAAGGATCTAATGGAAAAAAAACAATACCTAAAAACAGATATTTAGTTCTAGGAGATAACAGACTAAATAGTGTTGACAGTAGATTTGAACAAGTTGGTTTAATTAAGGAAAGTCAAATCGTAGGTAAAGTTGGTTTGAGATATTGGCCTCTCAGTGAAATAAAATTTAAATTCAACCCAAAAACTTTTGAATAAAAAAATAAATAAAAGTGTAATAATTATATTATATATATATTCTTTTTGTGATAACTTATTGTAGGAGTTTAAATTTAAATTCACTATTTTTTGGAGGCACATGTTCATGAAATTAGTTTCAAGCGTATCAAAAGTTTTAATTGCTTCAGCATTAGTTTTAGGAGTTGGATCTGTTTATTCACAAACAAATAATGAAACTTCTCAAAATTCTGTAAGTGCGAAAGCATTATCTAAGCATTTTTCTGTAAAAAAATCTGCTAAAAGTAAAAAATCTTTACCTGCTAAAATTAAATACACAAAGCGTGTTAAAGAAGGAGTAGGTCATGTAACTTATAGTGGTTACCTTAAAAAGAAATCTGTAAAAAAATCTGGCAGTAAATATGTTGGTACATACTCAGGTACTTTAAAAGGACATTGGTCTTAAAATACTTATAAAAAGAGAGTCTATTAATAGACTCTCTTTTTATAAGTATTTTTATTTTCTAGATTGATTTATATTAGATGACGTTAAAGAACAAGCTAAAAAATCATCTTTGAAATCACTGTTAACGTTAATCCTTACCCAATTTTAGATCCAGTGAAAAACAATGGAATGAAATATGTTAGATTTAGCGCTAATGAAAAAGAAAAAGATAATTTACTTGAGTTACTTATTTTTCATAACAAGTAACTCATTAGCAACCACATTTTTGGTTGCTGCTATTTTGATTTTGAATTTAGTTTTGAACTATGAGTGGCTAGCATTTTGTCACTCATTTTTTGCTTAAGCAAAAACATAAAGGGTATGGGAATATTCCCATCAAGCCGGTATATTCAGAACAAAGTGGCTAGAATATACGACGCTTGCCCAAACCACATTATTACTTGAAATTTTGTTGATTATCATATAATCTACAAAATTAGAAAGTCATATATTTCGAAGAAACGTGGTGGGATTGAATGAGTGAACATAATAATAATTTGGCTAGCGATTTGTCTGTTGGGGAAAACCAAAAACCCAACCGCAAAGAGCCAAAACAAATTAGTTTCAGAGTGAGCGAATCCGAATATGAAAAGTTAAGGTCATCGGCCGAAACTTTGAATATGAGTGTGCCGAATTTCGTTAAGAAAAAGGCACATGGTAGTCGATTGGTAGCGCCCAAATTTGATAAAGAGACGCGACAATCGATTGCCAAAGATTTAAGTAAGTTGGGTGCGAATGTGAATCAGATTGCTAAATATTGCAATCAACACCAACATGAAGCACCGAATTATGAAGGCCTAGAATATAATGTCAATGCAGTACGTGAAAGGTTGGACCAAATATGGCAAGGTCTCAAATAGCAAAATGGGAAAAAAGATTAAGATATAGTATGGTTACAATTTTTCTTTTACTTACCGTTTTAAATGGGGTTTTTAGTGATTTTGATAATATGAAACACTTTTATTTTTCTAATAACACGATACTTTTAACTTTTTGTTTACTTATTAGTGGTTGTGAATTAATGCGTTTTTTCAGTAAGAATAGCAATCAATATATGAGAATAATTATGTTAATTGCTTATTCATTTGTCTATCTTAATATTATTTTATTGATACTTATTTTAACTTTTCACTTATATAAAATATTTGGATATTTTGGCGTTATTTTTCTATTTTGTTTTATTAACTTTTTAAGTCTAAATATTACTGAATGGATTATAAAAAAGAAAATGATTTTACATAAAAAGGTGGATAAATATGGCGAAGCCTAAATTAAGAATTTTATTACAAAGTCTTTGGTTTTTCTTAGTTGTCTTATTATTGCTAGCTATGGTTTTTTTGAAATTTGATTTATTTAGTCATTGGTGGATGTTTGTAATTTATTTTATAGCGTGTACTTTTATTGGACCATTTATTAATAAAGTTGCTCCTAAAAAGAAACGGAGTAACGAAAATGAAAAAACTTAAATTAAAGATGATGTTAGATACTTTATTTTCAGTGATTACTGCAGTTTTTATTTTGATTTTGTCTTTTACGAAAAATGTATCAGTAATATTGGTTATTTCTTACGTTATTATTTTTATTATTATTGTGATTTTGAAAGAAAAATATGGATCTAAACAAAAAAGAAGTGATGATGATGGCAACAACTAAATTAGGAAATACCAAATCGGCAAGTCGAGCAATCAATTACGCAGAGAAACGGGCAGAAGAAAAAAGTGGTTTAAATTGTGATGTTGATTATGCAAAATCAGTTTTTAAACAAACAAGAAACTTGTACGGTAAGGATACTGGTATACAAGCACATACAATCATTCAATCTTTTAAGCCTGGCGAAGTAACATCAGAACAATGTAATCAACTCGGCTTAGAACTTGCAGAAAAAATAGCACCTAATCATCAAGTAGCTGTTTATACGCATACAGATAAAGATCATTATCATAATCATATTGTGATTAATTCAGTTGATCTGGAAACTGGAAAGAAATATCAAAGTAATAAAAAACAACGTGATTTAGTCAAAAAAGAAAATGACAATGTCTGTCGTAAACATGGTTTGAGTGTGACAGAACGTGGCACTGCCAAAATGAGATACACGCAAGCAGAAAAGGGCATTGTGTTTGATAGAGAAGAATATTCTTGGAAAGATGAATTACGTGAATTGATTGAAAATGCAAAAGCACATACAAGCAATTTAGAGACGTTTTCAGAGCATTTAGAAGAAAAAGGGGTAGAAGTTAAGCTTCGCGGCGAAACAATCTCATATAAGCCTGAAAATGCAAATAAATGGGTGCGTGGACGAACGCTAGGTTCAGATTATGAAAAAGGGGCGATTAACTATGAGCATGAAAGACATCAAGAACAACAAAGAGAACCTGAATATTCAGACGGATTCAAGGTCAACTGGGACGCAGTCGAGCAACACACAGAGCAACTTAAACAACGAAGAGTTGAACGAGCTCAAGAGACAAAACAAGCTAATCGTAAAATATCTAGCAGAGATACAAGAGAATCAGAAAATCAGAGAGAAAGAACACAAAGAAACAACGTCCGAATTGAAAGAGGCAACGAAGGAATTTCGAGATAAAAGCTTAAAGATTCGTAATGATTTTGTAGATGTACTTCAAGTAAAATTAAAACAAGTTGATACAGAAGAATTAAAAGATATATTAGGCAGAGATATTTACAGAGTACGAGAAGAAAATGACCGTATGTTTCAAGAAGTAAGAGCATCACATGAACACTATAAAAAAAGACAAAAGCAATTATTTACAGGTATTGGGGCAATATTGTTAGTCTTTATGCTATTTGCTTTGATTATGACAATTGGTAGTGACTTTATGAGTTTCTTGCATGTAGATATATTACAGAAAGCTATAGCAAGTAAAATAAAAGATTCTGAGGGCTTTATAACATTTCTTTGGTATTTGGCTTATGGTTTACCTTATATACTTGCTATAGGGCTATTTATTGGCTTGTATGAATGGATTAGAGCAAGGTTCCATGATTAGAACATGCATTTATGCCGAGTAAATAAAGCAATTGGAATAAAGCAGCAAAAGGAGTTGAAGAAAATGAGTGAGAAAACTAAGAAAAGTATTCGTATAGGATTATCATTTGCACAAGTGGTAGTACAATCATTAATAGTTTATTACGCCTATAAGCAATATAAATTATCTAAAGAAAATTAAAATCATTTTGCCTTGAACTTTATATAATATTTTTAATAACTTTATTAAACCCTTTTTAGAGATTATTTGCTTCTTACTGCGAGAAGGATTTCAGCTTGTTAAAGGGTAGTTTTTGTAACAGTAAAGGGTAGTTTTTGTAACAGTAAAGGGTAGT
>ERZ1023241.309-NODE-309-length-9053-cov-29.676595_pt1 | contig 9053 bp, 2 predicted proteins | sample MGYA00380455_ERZ1023241 | MGnify/ENA primary metagenome ERZ1023241 (study PRJEB33173, sample SAMEA4830304) | metagenome | study: EMG produced TPA metagenomics assembly of the PRJEB25223 data set...
CTCGCGACCCCAACCTTGGCAAGGTTGTGCTCTACCAACTGAGCTATTCCCGCAATATGGGTGTGAATTATAGAGAGTTTCTGCTAACTGTCAACTCTCTATCAATTCAACTGTCGAATTAATCAGCACGACGCCATACAGTTCCTTGACGGGTATCTTCCAGCACCACCCCTTGGTCTAATAAAGACTGGCGGATTTCATCGGCACGAGCAAAGTTTTTCTCTTTTTTGGCATCTTTACGTTGCTGGATGAGATCTTCAATCTGCTCTTCAGACAAGCCTAAAGCTTCCTGACCAATATCAGACTTCAGGAATTCATCGACATTGTGCTGTACCAGACCCAGAATATTGGTGAGATGGCGCAGAGTAGAATAATAAACAGCAGCCTGTTCCTGATTCTGGTCTTTTACCGCACGGTTCAGCTCTTTATTCAGTTCAAATAATACAGCAATGGCTTCTGGCGTATTGAAGTCATCTCGCATTGCCGTATTAAAACGCTCAACAAAGCCTTGATCTAACGTATCAACCAACTGTTCGCCATATACTGCCTGATAAGCTTTAAAAGAATGATAGAAACGCATCAGCGTATTTTTCGCTTCTTTTAAGGCTACATCAGAATAGTTCACCGGGCTACGGTAGTGTGAAGATACGATAAAGTAACGCACTACTTCTGGATGGAATTTTTCAATCACATCACGGATAGTGAAGAAGTTACCCAAAGACTTCGACATCTTTTCACCATCAACATTGATGAAGCCGGCATGCATCCAGTAATTTACATATTGTTCACCTGTTGCTGCTTCAGATTGTGCAATCTCGTTTTCATGATGCGGGAAGCTTAAGTCAGCACCACCGCCATGAATATCAAAATGATTGCCGAGGCAGCAGGTAGACATGGCTGAACATTCAATATGCCAGCCTGGACGACCATTGCCCCATGGTGAAGCCCATGAAGGTTCATTTTCTTTGGCATGTTTCCAAAGTACAAAGTCAAACGGGTGTTTTTTCTCAACTTCGACATCGACACGCTCAGAAGCACCCGCCTGCATATCTTCCAGTTTACGACCTGAAAGACGACCGTATTTGGCAAATTTTTCAACTTCGAAATAGACATCGCCATTATTTGCCGGATATGCAGTCCCTTTTTCCACTAGCGTACCAATCATATTTTGCATTTGATTGATGTAATCAGTAGCTTTTGGTGCTTCATCCGGTGCAAGACAGCCTAATTTGGCAAAGTCTTCATTCATGGCATCAATAAAACGGCTGGTCAGTGATGAAATGCTTTCCCCATTTTCATTGGCACGTTTAATAATCTTGTCGTCAATGTCGGTGATATTGCGTACGTATTTTACTTTCCAGCCCTGACTGCGCAGAAAACGGATAATATAGTCAAATGCAACCACTGTACGTGCATGTCCAATATGACAGTAGTCATAGACCGTCATCCCACAGACATACAGATCAATCTGACCTTCTTTACGAGGCACAAATTCTACTTTTTTACGTTGCTCTGAGTTATATAGAACAAATGGTTGCATAGGTCTTCTAGAATGCTTTTACAAATGATGGCTCATCTTAACCTAAGCATTATTTTTCATAAAGTTTTAAGAAAAGTTTTCAAGGTTTTTTCTGCGGTTATTTCTATATTGTTAAAAAGACCAGCAATTGCTGGTCTTTTTAGATATCAGGATTTAGCTTCTGTTTTGCACTGTATTAACATCTGTTTGTTTTTTGGTCCCAATGAATTACTCAGGCTGGTATTTAAAACACGCGCATAGTTTTGATGATCTTTCTGGTAGAAATCTATCGTAGTCCCTTGGTACTCGGCGGTAATTATATATTGATAACCTTCAAAAGATTTTTCAGACTTAGGCTCAATTGACTTTAATAAAGCACGCTTTTGCTTAGCAGAAATTAAGCGCAAAATACTTTTTTCACCAATAACATAAGATAGGCTATGAGCTTTTTGCTTTGAACAATCTAAAGCATATCGGCCTTGAAGTTCACCTAGTTTTACCGAATCTCCTACAGCCGTATTGGCATGTATAAATGCACTGATTGAAGTCAGGAGTGCAATGCTCACGAATAATTTTTTCATAGTTTGCTCAATATTTAGAAATGGCGAAGCATAGGGTGAAAACAAATGCTCCCACCCTACTTACGAATTAATAGATGATTTGATTGTTTTTCAACAAATCAGCAAGTGTCGTCTCAACATTATTCAATGTCAGCAATTCTGTCATTGCATATTGATTACCTGAGATCGCTTTTCCGCTGTCATCAACAACTGTCTCGCCATCTCGGTCAATACTAATAATCGTATGACCATCTTTGACTTCAACAGATACAAATTTCGCTAGGTCAATACTACCGCCTTCAGATTTTTGATCTGCTAACAGTGCAGAAATATCAATCTTGTCAGCATTTACATTATAAGCTGAGTTATCTAGCTCATTTACCTTCTGACGTATATCGCCTACCGTAAAGTCAGTCCAAACATCATGACCATTACCACCCAACTTGTCGTGTTGGTTCAGCAAGTCAAAGATCACAGTATCACTACCGCCTCCCATCGTATAAACATCATTCGCTGAATCGCTATAGACATATTCAATGATATTTGAACCTTTGACGATCTTAGCGACATCAATTTCAATGGTAGATTTATCAGTTTCACCAGTTGGAGATATCAGCTCATAGGTCATGATCTCACGACCACCACCTTGACCATTTGGTGTATAGGTATAAGCACCTGATTTATCAATAACGAATGTACCGTATAGACCTTCAACCGTAATCGTTTTAGCACCCACGATTGGATCTAAAGAAAGTACTTTATTACCGACTTTCAGAATCGTCTGGTCTTTTAAACCTTCACTAAAGATATCATTTTCAAGTAAATTACCTTTGATAACATTTGCTTCATCAGCATAGTTGTAATCAGGATCTGCCATCCAACGATCTTGATAATCTTGAGTTCCTTTGATTTCATATTGATAATCAATACGAGAACCGAGCACACCGTGCACTTTCATTTCTAAGATGTAATAACCCGCTTTAAGATCTTCTGCCATAAACTCTAAAGAAGTACCACCTTTTTTAGTTGATACATCTGTACGTACAACTTCTCTGACTTGATTACCTTGTTCATCAGTAGTAAGACGGATCAAGTCATAAGAAATTTTTACATCATAAGATGGCCATGAAACTTGTGCTTTCGCATCAAATTTAAAATAGAGGCTATTCGTTGAATATTGCGAATGCGGTGCAATCGTAAACTCAATCGCTGTTTCTTTTACTTCATTCTTAGCAGGTGCGTATAAATCATCTTTATACACAACTTTTTGATCTACAAAATCATCATGACGAAGAATCATACCTGCTTTAGTCGATGAAGGCTGACCATTGATATCAAGTACATCACGTTGTGCATCTACACTACCAATTTTCACATTGATTGCAGAAACAGACGTTTCTCCAGTCAATGTATCCTTGTAGACAAATGTAAAGGTATCAATTGCCCCATAGCTTGGCTTCTGTGAAGTTGTATCAGCCGTGTATGTATATGAACCATCTTTTGCCACAGTCAACGTACCAAACTCACCTTTGACTTCTAAACTTTCACCAGTGAATTTTTGACCATCAACCTGAATCATTTCAGTCTGATCTGCTTCCAGCTCAACCAAACGACCTTTAGCTATTGCTTCATATTCGATAGGCTGATTATAGTCACTCACAACTGCGCTATCTAATTTTAGTGTTGAGCCACCTAAAACCTTGACACCACGGTCTGTAAGGAATGCCTTATATTGCCCTTCAGTTAGAGCAAGTGTAAGCGGATCATTTTGGATTCCACCTAAAGGAATACCAAGTAAAGATAATGGTACAGTCAGGAATTTATCCTGGAAGTGGTAAAGCTCCCACTGATTTGTCTTCTCATTCAACTTATAAATTGCAAAGTCTGAGATCGCTGCAACCCCTACTGCAGAGGTGCCTGTTGCAGAGAACACGGTTTCAATCACTTTACCTGCACCAACATTTAAGTTAATCGCATTGCTTGAACCGATGACATTTACATCCAACACATTCCCTAAACCGATCCTTGCAACACCAAAAGACGTTGCTGATGGCTTGGCATCACCTAATAATTCTTGCTTTGCAAGATATTGCGGATCTGTTGTTTTATAAGTTTTCGAGAAGTCAATTGTTAATTCAGAAGCCTCAATGTTCATATGAGCAATCACAGTATCAACATCTAACTCTACATCGTGTAGATTCAACGTGATATCCAGATTTGCCTGACTCATTTGACCTGAAATTGGATCATAGATGATATATTCGAAACGATCGATCTCACCATAGTTAAAGTTCTTCGTTTCAAATGCAGTATAAGTATACTCACCATTGGTAAATAAAGTTAATGTGCCATATTTACCTACAATTTGAGTACCAACAGAGTTTTGATCATCATGAATCATGACTGACTCTGAATTTTCAAGTGTCATACTCTTTGCAGAAATCACATATGTCACTTCTGGATTGAGGAGTAAATCCGCTTTGTTATCTTTGTTAACATCACTGATCACATTACCTGTTGCTTGACCAGCAACTGAAATTGGTTTCACGTAATCAAGTAACAAATCTCTTGTGGTTTCTAAAGTATAACCAAACAATGCATTGATACCACGTGATGGCTCTAGTAATACAATATATTGCCCTGCATCCAATTTCTTTGTGAGCTCTTCAGATACACCACCTAACAGTGCTGCACCAAACCAGCCTTCAACCTGATCATCGAGTTTGTATTGCTTGGTAATTTCATCGTATTTATAAATAAATAGATCAAAATCAGCGAGTACTTGTACACCACCTGTTTCAGCTTTAAATGTGATTAACCGCTCTGTATTTTCTGCAACATTAATCTCAAAACGGTTTGCAGGATTGATTGCGCCTAAGTCAAGCACACTTCCTAAACCAACATAAGCCACATTGAATGTTGATTTAGAAACTAGAGGTTGACTTTCTACACTTGGATCAACTGCAAGTGTTAAATGATTCACATCATCATAAGCTCTAATCTCTGTATCAGCACCGCCATTAATGTCAATCGTCAATGTATTTTGATGAGTTAATTTTCCATTCATCGCAGTATAGGTAAATACATCAGTTTTACCAATTAAGTTGCCTTGAGCATCTTTCGCATGAGCTGATGGATTTAATTTGTACGTATACGAACCATCTTGTGCAATCGTCAAAATACCATGTTGACCCACTAACTGAACGGATTCAGCCTTATCTTCAGAGATAAATTGATAGACTTGACCAAGTTGATTAGAGACATCCACAATTGAAAGCTCATCGAGAACTTTATTAAAGTCATTCTCTAAAACGTTACCTGTACGCTCAGAATCTTCGTAAAAATACGAATTAAACTCGACACTTAGCTTAGATTCATTCAACAAAGTTAACGTGTTGCTGACAAGCTGGGCAACAACCTTATCAACAATTGAGTCAACCAATCCAACCACATCTTTAATTAACGGTAGATTAAGAAGCTCATTTAACAAACGTGAAACTGGTAAAGTCAGTACATCAACACCATTGAGCACACCTTGCAGAATTTCGATCAAGCCTTCAGTTGATGGACTATTTGCACCCAAAGCATCAGACACTAACTTCAATACGACTTGCTGATTATCCTTGCCAAGTAGACCACCATCACCCAGTGCACCTAAACGAAGATCTTCAATTGCTTCAGTTAATGCACTATCAGACTTATAAGGAACAACGCGATAATCGCCTTCAGTTAATCCACTGAAAGTAACCTCATAGTTATCATTCTTCACTGCACCTAATGCATATTGCGTACCTAATGAAGCAACAACCCCATTACCACTCAATGGAGCAGACATAACCGCTTCCCATTTCTGAGACGCTTCACTCCACTTTTGCAATTGAATACCATAACCTTTCGCAACAGTGAGTAAGCCGACATTGGTAAATTCCGCACGAATTTCGCCAATTGCAGCACTTTTCACTTTAATTACTTCGCCTGCTGTGGCATCTGCTGCATCGAAAGTCATCATACGCTGTTCAGATGGTTCAGATGGTTCAGATGGTTCAGATGGTTCAGATGGTTGGACTACACCAATTGAGCCTTCAACAGCAGCTTTATCTTCTCCCTCTAAACTGATACCGCCACCAATGTTTCCTAATAAACCAGCAAATGTGAAGTTTGTTGCATCGCCTTCAGATGTATATTCACCTACACCCGTATTTAGCTCAACTTCGTCTGGTTCAGTTAGACCTAGCTCAATATTAAAGTCTTTAGAAGCCGTTAAATCTAAAGTATTTCCTTCAGTATCTTTAAGACCTGCGACAGCATTGATGCTTGCGACTCCATCAACAAGGCTAACCTTGCTTATATCAAGGTCAAGCGACCAATTCAGATTACCTTCCTCATCTTTTGTCCAAAGGAAACCGTCTTTTAATTGATCCTGTTCAAATGCTGTTAAATCAATCTGACGTTCAATCACGTTGCCATTGACTAAAATTGAAACAGTGAGATCAGTAACATTCACATCGCTAGGCAATGCAGCAATTTGACCTTTGATAGTCATATAACCATCTTCAACTTCAGATGCATCAACTTTAAAGTCAGTCCCTTCAACTTCTGTAATTACATGCAATCCATCAAGATCAGATGCCGGATCTAATACTTGGATATCAAGTGTGAAACCTTCTGTAACTGGAAGTTTTAAAGTATTACCTGCATCATCTACAATAACAGCAATGGCTTGAACTGAAGGTTGATCACCATGTTCGAGTTTTAGACCGGTTGTTGAAACATCAGCTGTCCATTTACCATCTTTATCAGCCACGACGGTTACTTGCTGTGTCACACCTTTATTGGTAATGCTCACCACAACTTCTTTTAATGCATCACCAGCAGCAGTTGCGATACCAGATACATCGCCTTGAATTGTGATCTTGCCATCTTTTTGCTGGCTTTCATTCACAACAATCGTTTGTTTTTGATCTTGGATAAATAATGCGTCACCTTCAATCTCAGTAATACGAATAACCGCGTCTTGTGATGCAGTCTGAGTATCAACAGTAAACTTAAGTTCAGGCGATGAACCTTGTGTTACACCATTACTGTTAGAAACAGTATAGCTCACGACATATTCTGCATCATTCAATGGTTGTGTTGGTGTATAACTCCAAGTACCGTCACGACCAACAATAATCGGTTGATCCGTAACAACAACTTCACCATTTATCGTCAGAGTAATGATCTCACCCTCTACACGACCAGAACCTTTGATTTCTGGTTTGTTGTCGTTAGTTTTACCATTTGATTCGATTAAACCTAGAATTAAAGGAACGTCATCCCATGCTTCTGGTGCCGTAGTCGGTTCACTTGGTGCTAATGTACCCACAATAATTGAACTAGAAACAGAATCGACATTACCCCATTCATCAGTTGCAGTAACTTTTACAGGATTTAGCCCCTCACGTACTGGCATATAGACGTTCAATGCTTTTGCTTGAATTTCAGCATTATTTAATACATAACGATCGCCATTTACAGACACAATATCACCAACTTTTGCATCTACACCTAAAGCTACTTTCAGAGAGGTATAATATTTGCCGCCCATCTCTGCTGCATTCAGCGTGCCATCTTCATTGGCATCATTTAAGAAGGTCAACGATTCAACAATATTGCGTACTTCACCATGAATCACGATAATTTCAGAGGTAGTATCTAAAATATCTATGCCAGACTTGATTACAACAGCTAATTCATTTTCCTGCCCTAAAGCCACAGGCACTTGAACAAATTCAATATAACCTAGTTCAAGATCATTAATATCCACAGATTTTTCAATGCCATTAATAATGACAATATCATCCTTACGAACATCTGCACCTAATTCAACCCGTACAGTAATCGAATTATTCTCTTCCAGCTCATTTGCATCAATTTCCTGATCAGCATTGAAGTCATTAACAACAACTACATCACCCAAATAATCTGGGGCAAATACTTCAAAAAAGTTGAACTCAACATCAGTTTGCTTATCTGAATTTTGAGCATCAACTTTAATAAAGTTAAAGCCTTCTAATACTGCAATATCATTAATCGTGATAGCTTGATTGCTTATATTGTTATCGCTAAGCGCATATTCTTTACCGTTGACAATGAGCTTATCACCAGCTTTTGCATCTTTGCCCAGATCAATTTTAATGCTGGTTTTAGAACCTTCAGTCAGTTCCCAGGCGCTGAGTTTGCCATCACCATTTTTATCATTAATTAAACTGATGCCATTGATGATATCGGCTATCGCTGATGCTGCAACACCTGTGTCGTCAGTACCGATCCACCAATGACCATTGTCACCGATGTGTGGGCTTAGACCATCCTCTCCTTCAGCTTTTACGCCGGTGTCGTCAGTGCCGATCCACCAGTTGCCATTGCTGCCTACATACGGTGTGTCACCGTCTTTGCCTTTCAGCGATTCAAGCCATGCGACCAGGTCGCCTTCAAAGCCTTCTTTTACTGCAAGGTCGTAAGCTGAAAGGCCTGTATCACCAGTTGCGCCAGTGTCACCTTTATCGCCTTTAGCACCTACAAGTGACAGCAACCACTCAGATTCAGTGCCTTCAAAGCCGCCAAATTCAACAGCAATTTCATAAGCTGATTTACCACTTGCACCCGTTGCACCTACCAGCGAAGCAACCCATTCAGCTTGTGTACCTGTAAAACCGTTCTCTACAGCGACTTGGTATGCAGACTTGCCGTCTTCACCTTTAGCACCTGCCGCACCCTGGATGCCTTGAGCACCGATCAGTGACGTCAGCCATTCCGCTTCTGTGCCTTCATAGCCGCCTTTAACTGCGACTTCATATGCTGAGTCGCCAACCAGTGAGGCAAGCCATTCTGTTTCAGTGCCTTTGTAGCCTTTATCTACCGCAAGATCGTAAGCTGATTTGCCTTTCAGCGATTCAAGCCATGCGACCAGGTCGCCTTCAAAGCCTTCTTTT
>ERZ1023241.310-NODE-310-length-9038-cov-211.528443_pt1 | contig 9038 bp, 8 predicted proteins | sample MGYA00380455_ERZ1023241 | MGnify/ENA primary metagenome ERZ1023241 (study PRJEB33173, sample SAMEA4830304) | metagenome | study: EMG produced TPA metagenomics assembly of the PRJEB25223 data set...
AAACTAATGGATTCTATAGTTTATCTAAAATTAACATAATACACCTTATACGAAACGTCCAAAAAATTTCCTTTTAAAACAATGTTTTATATCTGTAAAAACAGCCTAAGCACGCTCTCTTAGGCTGTTTTAGCAATTTTTCTTGTTCCACGCTCAATAAGTAAGCAATGTTCCACGGTTTTATTCAGTTTTAATAAACCTCATCCGGTTTTTTGATGAGTCATTATTTCATGTGCTTGCACTGAAATTGGCTCATCAAAAAATTGGAGTCCTGGCTAACCATAAGGAAGGAAAAAACGGCTCAGGAAGCCTCTCTTTTTAGGTTCAGGCTCAACGTGTTCTGGGACAGGGATACGTTTGTTCTCTGGAGTAGTCAATCCGTCATCTTTAGGTGGAACGACTATTACCTCTTCCTTCATTTCTACAATGGGAGCTGATTGAGGGAGTTCGAGTTCACTAGGGTCTTGAATCTTTGGTTTGGGTGCTTCCAGTAGACGTTGCATCGTCTCAATTTGATTTTGATAAAAGGATTCACGCTCTTTTGCATCATCAAGCTGATTTTTCAGCATGTCTATCTGTTGCCTAAGTAGTAAAACTTCTGCCGAATTTGGACTGTCTATTTTTACAGATTCTTTTACATCTAGTTTTTTTGAAGGTTCGCCAAAAACACGGATAGCTTCAGCCAGATCAATTTTATTATCAGAATTTTTACTTAAAATTCCTTTCTTTATGTTGTTGTAAATCGTTTGTCTATTGATATTGTAAAGCTTAGAAAGCTCAAGAACTGTAAGGCTTTTCATGCTGTAAATCTATGCCTAACTCTGTCAAAAGTTGTTGTCTATTAGACTGCCTAATAGACAAATGATCAAGTATAAATTTTAGGCAGCTTGATAGCCAACTTTTTGAAGATAAGGGAATAATTCTTGGAATTTTTCACTATCTTGAAGCATTTCAGCAATACGTATAGCGAATTGTGGATAGCTTTCTGTACCCTGAGAATACTTACCCATTTCTGGTAGTTCGGAAAGTTTAGTAGCGAATAAGTGGCGTTGCTTATCTGTCATTCTCGAGAACAGATCAGTTGTATTAGGGTCTCTATTAGTTTCTATAGATCGAATAGTTGCTTTCTTTGGCTTAAAGCTAAAAGAAAATCCTGAGATTGAACGACCTTTTTTATGCTGTTCGTATTTAACAGTTATATCTGAAAATTCGTTGATTTGATCTACTGCAATATCTAAAACACGTCTCTTAAATGCTTCCATTCGAGTGTATTCGTTAACACCTATACCAAGTTGGCTACGAAATTTATTTAATTCATAAACAGGCGTTTTCCCTACAGACTTCCATTGCATTAAGAGCTCATAAAGACGTACTGCATAAACGCTTTTGAAGTCAGCAGTTTTTTTCAAATGATAACTAGTAAAATACTGTTCAAACCCATCTATTTTAGTGACATGTTCAATTACCACACGAGTTAAGGTAACTAAAATTCTTCCTTCACCTTTCCGATAATTAGCATCTTGAATCCAGCGACTTTTTGTTAAAGTTCCATCTTCATTGGTAATCGTAAATTGTCTTTTAAAAAGAGAATCTTCTGCTTCAATTAATGCTAAATAAGCTGCATCTGGAGAAACGTTAAATGCTTTAGCATATCTAAGAGCATTTAATTCTAAAGGTTCATCTGTTGATAATCCTTGTCCAGTCTCACGAGCGTCTACAATTGCGAGCTGAAGTAAACGGGTTTCGCTTAAAGTAAGTGTCTGTAAAGCTTGTACAAGTTTATTAGATTTTACGACTAAGTCTGTCATGTCATTCTATTTAGCAACAATTTTATTGTGTTGCTATAACAACATAATAAATATTTGTTGTCAAATACCGAGGAAACGTTGCTATATAACCGAGGAAACGTTGCTATATAACCGAGGAAACGTTGCTATATAACCGAGGAAACGTTGCTATATAAAGCTTGAAATCCTTATAAATAAAAGGATTCAGTCGAGTTAAAAACATTTAAAAACTTTAAAAATAATTAAAAGCATATTTCATGAAAAATTGCCCTTGGTTTTCGCTTCGCTCAAACTCTATTGAATCTCGCTCTCGCTCGATTCGTTGGGGCAATTTTTGGTTAATCCCTAGGTAACTTCAATAAAAAGCAAAAGCAACTCGGAATTCGCTTCGCTCATAAGCTTTTTTTCTCGCTTCGCTCGGTCTAGGAATAAAACTTGGAAAGTTCGCACCCATTCGGGATGCTCTGTAGGGTAGGTGATTAATGGATAGGGAGCTTGTAATCAGGGAAAGGAAAGAGCAAATTTTCTCAGTTCGCTCGTAGACACTCGCTCTGTTTAGCGACTCATGCCACGAGATTTCATTCTAGGCGCATGTTGCTGTGCTTTGAGTTGTTGTTCTTGTCTGAGTTTCAGCTGTTGTTCTGCTTTGATCTCATTCACACATTTTTTAATGACTTGATAGGTTGAGTATAGATTCTGGTATTGCTTGGCTTTGGCCGGATGTTGTTGTTGGTACTGCTTCCAGGCATGTTCTTTAAACTTTTCATTTTCCAATAAATCCTTCACACCATGTTTTTTCTGGTGTTCATGCTGACCTTTCAGTTTTTTGTGTTCTTGGTAAATCGCATCACGTTGGGCTTCCCAGGCTTTTTTTCCAAACAGTAAGGGTTTGTTCTGGGTTAATTGGTTGTGTTGATCCACCAGGCTTTGCAATTTGTCATGACTTTGCTTGAGTCCGCTTTTCACGATCTCCTGGGCGAGCTGCTGATTGAACTCGTTTTTATGCTTTTGCATCTTGCCCAGGGTGTTTTCTGCCTTTTTAAAAACATCCTGCATAAAATGCAGGTCTAGATTCGCCTCTTTTGCGCTTATTTCGCCTTGTAGCAATTTGACTAGGGTTTCTCTCTGTTTTTCCTCAAACAGGGCTTTTTCGTCAATTGGTGGCGTTTTAGCGCTATTTTTGATTTGGATCTGCTGTTCAGTTTTCAGTGTGCTGAGTTTGATCTCATTTTCAGCAATCAGCAGATCCATATTTTTGCCGTATTGCAACTGAGCCTGATTTCTCTGTTTGATTTCGTCATTACTTCGGCTGATTTCGGTCTCAATCCCTTTTCGGCGCAGTTCGGTGACTTTCGGCCCTTCGTGCAGGGTGGCTTCCAGGCCATTCTCCTGGTCTTTGTAGCTGCGGTGGTCAACCCGGGCGGTGGACCCGGCCAGATCCAGGTGCATATTGCAGATATTGGCAAAGTGTTCGCGCCAATGTTCGATTTCTCCACTGTGTTTCTGATCCAGTTCCCGGGTTTTCTCGGTAAAACCTTCGGGAGTGAGCTTGCGTGTGCTCATCAGGATATGGGCGTGATAATTGCGTTCATCACTGCCGGATCCGGTATGCGGTGCATGGATACAGGCATCGACGGCCACCTGATGTCTGTCTACGATACTGGCGCATAGTTCTTCGAGCATGGCCAGGCGTTGTTCCTGATTTAATTCACTTGGAAAAGCGATTTCAAATTCCCGGGCAACTGTCGAGTTTTTTCGGGTTTCCCGTTGTTCCACTTCGTTCCAGAGTTTTTCCCTGTTTTTTAGATGCTTTGGTGCGTCTTCGGGTAAATAAATTTCTTTATATTCCACACCAGTTTTTCGGCTGTAGTCATGTTCTCGGCCTTCACGTTCGCAATAGATCTTTTCACCTGCCCGATAGGCAATCGCAGCAGTGGCGGAACGCCCTGCTGATCGTGCTACGGTTTTAACTGAAAAGTGGTAAATCGCCATGTCTGTTTTTCGCTTTTAAATTTTCACGTCGTGAAATACAACCGTGAATACGGTTGTCGGGGTATTGGGGTCTCCCCAATCGTACTTGCAAACGAAGTTTGCATAAGTGCGCTCTTCGAGGAAAACATTACTATACATATAGCACCTTGAATGCATATTCAAGTGCGCTTATGTTAGGGATGGTTTCCCAGGATGATGGTATTGGATTAATGAGTATTACTGAAACACTAGACAGCAAGATTAAGGCACAGGAAGAAAAGCTAAAACAGTTAAAGGCTCAAAGACAGGCAGCACTAGTAAGAGAACGTGCTAAAGAGAAACAACAGACTCGTAAAGATGATACTAGACGCAAAATTCTAATCGGATCCTGTATGCTAAAAATCACTGAAGAAGATGACCAGGCACGGGCTAAATTGATCGCTCAGATGGACCGGTATTTGACGGATGAAAGAGACAGAAAGTTATTTAATCTTTAATGTAGAACTCTAATATGAATAATTTATCAATAACTTCTCCCAAGGCTCCCTTGATTAAATCTTGGTTTGGTTTTGTCTTAGGTGCAGCATCTGTTGCTATAAGTCTATTTGGCTTATCCAAGAGTTTTGATTTAGCCGGAATTTTAAGTACTTTGGGTTTTTTATGTTTTTGGTATCCTTGGAGTCAAATGACTGGTTGGAAGGATCCAATAAAGAACTTTTTCAAAGTAGATGATCAATCAATGAGTAAATCATGCATCTACTTAACATTGATCGCCACAATACTACTTATAACTTCTACCGTGATAACTTTTATTAATTAAAATTCTAGGAAATATCCATTCATTTGGCTTTATACAAAGTGAGGTTTTTACCTCACTTTTTTGATTGCGTATAAGAGATTTTATGTTAAATAAAAATTTAATTCATTCAAAATCAGTATGTTTAAGACATAAACATAGATTTTTTTTATTTTTTTAAATTTATCTCTAGAGAAATGATTTATTGATAAGAATTTTTGCTAATATTTTGTTTATAAATAAATTTTGAATTATTAAATTATGATTTTTTTAAAAAGAGCTTCTTCTATAGGGTTCTATTCTGATGTAAAAGCAACTGAATTAGAGTTTTCTAAAAATGTTGTTATGTTGACTGGATACAACGGTTCAGGGAAAACCTCTTTCTTAGTAGGAATGTATTCAACTCTTAATAACTTACATAGAAAGAAAAAAGACCTAGATATTAAAGAACTAATTGGTAATCGAAGTTGGTCATTTGAAGTGCAAGTTGATGAATCAGATTTTTATGAAAAAAATAAAGAAGAATTAGCTAAGTTATATATCCCAAAGCAAAATTTAAATATAAAAATAAGGTATATAATTTTAAGCGATGGAAATACAGGAGCTATAAATCAGGAAAAATTAGGTAATTATGTAAGTTCAGATCCTTTAAGTAAGGGCGTTGCTGAATCTTTTATTGATTTTAAGAAAAAAATTTATAAAGAACAGAAAAGTGTAAATCACAACTTATATTCATTACCTAATAATGAAAATGAGAATATTGAAGTAAACATGATGGGATTAAATTTTATTAATCGTTCACAGCCCATTACCAATATATTAGAAAAATATAGAGATGAAATTAAAGATGATAGTAATTTCCTTTCTACAGTGTTATTTATAAATGAAAAAATTTATCATACAACTAAAAATGATATTGAAAATCTAGAAATTTTTTCAAAAGGGAATAATTTAGATAAATCAACCTATTTACTCTTAAATGAACTCTCCAAAGAAATTTTAACAACAAAAGTTGATTATAAAGATGTTATTGAAAAAGCATTTTTAGAAAAAGATAATAATATAAATTCAATAAAAGAACGAGTTCTTAAATTGTTGAATAAAAATACTTTTTCAGAAGAAGTTTATAATTTAATTTCCCAGTTAAATAAATTTTTTAATTTAACAGGAAAAGAAGTTTATATTTCTGATGACGGATTTATCTTCTTTAAAGAAGGTAAAAATAAAAATAAAAATATACATTGGTATCATTGTTCAAAAGGAGAAAAAAACCTTTTATGTCTAATATTATTAGCTTATTTAAATAGAAATAATCAAACTATATTTATTTTAGATGAGCCAGACTTATCGATGCATATAGAATGGCAAGAAATCTTAATTCCAACACTAATAGAAATATGTCCAAATAATCAATACTTTATTTCTACTCATTCGCCAGCATTAATTCCTGATTATCGTGAAAATATTCAGTTTATTGATATGAGTAAAATTAAGGAAGAGTCTATATAAAATGATTACTAATGGTATTGGATTTAAAGAAAAAAGTAGTTATCAAGAGAAAAGTCAGATTTTCAAAAAAAAACAGACAATTAAGGTCTTTCTAGAGAATTATACAGACAATACTGTATGGAGAGATGCGTTTCCTAAAAGAGATGACCTTATTATCCGTTTTACAACTTTAACAATGCCTGAAGATAGGAAGTTATTGCCGAATCCAGGTAATGGGTGCCGAAAGTTAGAGGAGTTCGCAAAAAGTTATGTCTTAGGTAATAACCTTATTATTTGTTTAGATAGTGATTTTGATTATATTCTTTCTGTAATGAATTCTACTGCTGATCAATATGATGAGAATTTTATTTTTGAAACATATGCTCATTCCATAGAAAATATAAAATTTTATGAAAATTTTATAGTAGAAGGAATTAGTAGAAAAGTTTGGGAAGATGAGAAAACTGAAAGCCTAAAATGTATATATTCTTATTATAAAGAGTTTTCTAATTCGATATATGATCCATTAGTAAGAACATTATTTTTAAAAAATGTAACAAATGAAACAATTACCAATAATGAAGAAATATTTAAAGTTTTAGATAAATTCAATAAAATAAAAATATCAAAAACAAGTGATTTTGAGAATTTTTCTACTAATCAACTATGGACTTCTATTAAAAAATCCTTGATAGATCTAAGTAAGAAATTGGATAGTGAAATAAAATTAAGATCATTAGAATCGGAATTTAAATTGGTTCAACAAAGGTTGAATGAATCTAATATTAATGAATCTAATATTTATCTTTTTTTTAGAGGACATAATATAGAATCTCTTCTTAAGCCTCATTTGATTAGTTTTTATGATAACTTTTTTAATGATAAAGTAAAAAATATTTGTGATGTTCTTCCCACTCAGCAAGAACAATCTGATTGTAAAAAAAATCTTTTTAATGAAAAAGAGACTTTTTCTTTAAATTATTCAAGAAACTTAAAAGAACATCCATTTATGAAAAAGAGCGTTGAGCGGATACAAGAAATTTTGTAAAAATCTTATATACAGCTTACATTTTTTAAATTAAAACCTAGTAATAAAAAACCCCGGCATCCTGCCGGGGTTTTTCGTATTGGTTCGCTCGGTATAACTCCTGTCGTACCTTACAGTCCTTGTGCTTATCTCTTGTTATTCTTGTATGGAACTTCCTGTTCCCGATGAGTTCATCATAGGAAAATTCCACTGTCCCAGGTAGCCGCAAAGGGCCGAGATTTATGTACGCCAGAGCGTACAAAATAGCCTAAATTTTGTCCACAAAAAATGTGGATAATTTTGGACATTGAGGCATTGATAAAATTTAAAAAATCGCAAAATCGACTACTTTTTAAACAAATTTATTGGCAAGAACTATCAAAACTGCTCATAAAAAATCCAACTTGTTTCAAAATCGGATTTTTGGGCATTCTTGGATTTTTCTTAGTTTGTTAAGTTTTTGATATTTAAATTAATATACAAGTGTTGTTATTCCCAAGTAGAAATGTCCTACCTAATAACCAAATAGAAATGTCCTATATGGACAATTCCAAGTCAAGCACAGGATTTAGATTTCGTTCTTTGATTGCTATTTTCTGTGCACGTCTGCTTGGCATCTTTTGAGAACGATTGCGTTTGTTTTGTTGTTCCAGTTCTTCATGCTGTTGTTGGATATGATTCAGAACAGCACCCAACCGTTTATTCTCAACAATCTCTCGCTGATTCAGCTGACTTAATTTATCGAAGAGGCTGTAATTGATCTTTCGGCCATCATGCATGAGGGCTACAGTACCATCCGGGTATTCCAGGAACTCAAGATACTTACCGATCAACCTTTGATTTTCTTCGGTGTTTTCCAGGAGATATACGCATTTATCATAAGTAATCGTCAGGCTATTCGTGACTCTGCGGGGTTCACGCCAAGTAAAAATATCATCTAATTCTTCGGCTGTTTCAGTGATAGGCCGATGTAGATCCTTAGGATTAAAAGCCATCTTGGCGAACTTCTGATTGAACTGCTCAATGAAGCAGGGTAGCCAGGCATTAGCTTGCTCAATCGAGCTGATACCTTCCAGACGCATCTCCTTGATCAGACGGTCCTGAAGGGTTCTGTTGGCACGTTCCACACGGCCTTTGGCCTGTGGTGAATTGGCGAAGATGATATCGATATTCAGGGTACTGAGTACGCGTCCAAACTGGGTAATCTTGGTGTCTTTCTTGCTGCTTTGATTCACCCTGAAGACTGAATGTTTGTCGCTGTAAAATGCCAACGGCTTACCATGCTGCTCAACATACAAGCGTGTTGAAATCATATAATCAAAGGCTGATTCTGATTCACAGAAGCGTAAATGCTGCAATTTTCCTGTAGCATCATCGATAAACACCAGCAGACAGCATTTAGCAGCGCGTCCTTCAAACCAGTCATGATATGAGCCATCAATTTGGATCAGTTCACCAAAGCAATCCCGGTTGTAACGAGGCTGATACGGGCGTTTCAGGCGCTTGGATCGAGGAATCCATAAGTCAGCTGCAATCATCCAGGAACGCAGGGTTTCTACTGAAAGATCGAATCCATGTACGGTGGTGAGCTTTTCATGCGCTAAAGTGGGTCCGAAACCATGGAGTTGGTCAGAAACAATATTGAGGCACTTGAGTCTGAGTTCTTCAGGAAGTTTGGAATTGCTGATTTGGCCACGACCGGCATGGGCTAATGCAGCGGGACCTTGAGCTTTGTATTTCTGCAGTAAGCGTCTGATCTGACGTTCTGAAATATGAAGTAGCTGAGCAGCCTGGGATTGAGTTATGCGTTGATCGCAGATTTCCTGCAAGACCGACAATCGTTTAAGTTCTTTATCCGACATAGACACCAACATATCAAACCGTCCGCTAACGAAATTGCAAAAGTGCATATTCTAAAAGCGGACATTTTTACTTTGGAGAAACCGGACATTTCTATTTTGGAGTTACA
>ERZ1023241.313-NODE-313-length-8755-cov-38.942529_pt1 | contig 8755 bp, 9 predicted proteins | sample MGYA00380455_ERZ1023241 | MGnify/ENA primary metagenome ERZ1023241 (study PRJEB33173, sample SAMEA4830304) | metagenome | study: EMG produced TPA metagenomics assembly of the PRJEB25223 data set...
TTATTTATTGGTCGAATAATCTCAAAACCTGATTGACTACCAAGACGGTATCTCAGGCTCACAGTACTGTAGTCTTGATTTTAGGGCGCTATTATTAACGAATAACTGTATTCAAAGTATGTCACGCAGTCTTGCACAGTACACTGCTCATGTTGGGATAATGCAGTGACCGAAAGCTTCTTTCATACATTGAAAGGTCATGTGGTCCATGGCAGTATGTTTGCCACTCGAAAAGAGGCGAATACTGTCTTGTTTGACTATATTGAGATTTATTACAATCGGGTCAGAAGGCATTCCGCAAACGGCTGGTTAAGCCCAGAAGCCTTTGAACAGAAATATTTCAAGAATTTAGAGGGATTTGTTGTCCACGATACTGTCTAGGATCAAACAACATGGTGTTGCACTTCAAATGCTAATCTAAGAATTTTCTTTATTTTTTGATAAAAACAATTAAGATATAAATGCTAGAAATTTCACATGATAAATTAATAATTTAGAGATTCTTTATGAAAATTAAATATACTTCATTAGCAATTTTAAGTGCAATTATACTCACTGCATGTGGAGGTGGAGGCGGTAATTCCTCTGCTGATAATACAGGTAATACAGGTAATACAGGTAATACAGGTAATACAGGTAATACAGGTAATAATAATTCTAACACGACCACATGGTCAGCTTTCCTTCCTTATCCATATAAAGAAAATAGCCAAGCACCCTTAAAAACTATTGTAGAACATCAACAAACCACCTTTTTTGATGGCAAAGGCTACTTTAAAACTGTTTCTGGACTTGACTTAAACTATATGGATCTATCAGGAGAACCTCCGTTAGTCGCTGTAACAAATGATAATTTATATAAATCAGGCACAACTCATCCAATTTATGGAGAATATCTTGCAAACTATCAAATACAAAATCTTTCACCAGATCAACAGATTTGGATTCAACAGCCTTTATCAGCAACTTCTAAACCAACAACGTTAGAGCATACTATTACATGGAAAGTAATTGATTTGAGTCATAAAAAAGTCACAGAATATATGGATCAATTTTCTTTAGATATTACGCTTCCAGATATAGCAACAGATATTAGCTTATGGAATGGCACAGTTAAAAATCCATATAACTTAACTTATAATGAATTTTATGAAAAAGTTAAGGATAAAGTATTCCCTGCAGGTTCAAAGTGCTTACAATTACAACGCGTTGAAAATAATCAAGAATATTTTTACTTAAATACCTATCCAATTAACTCTCCTTTACAAAAAGACCTTGAAAGTAGATGGGGAAGAGTAGCAAGTGATTCCACCTATAATTTTAATGATCTTCAAGGAATGCAGGGATAGCTACAAAATATAAGTAACATTCTTATCGGATATACTTTAATTCAAGGACGTCATTATGAAATTTCACGTTATGGCAAAGTAGAATTTGTACGTGGTAATACAATGACTGGTAATGACTGTCAAGATTTGAACGATATAGCAGCTTCTGTAATTCTTGAAGAGCTGAAATAACTTAACCTGAGTTCGATGAAATCCACTTAGCCTTTTAGCATATTTGGGAAAGTTGGCTTATTGGGATTCAAGCAATAAGCCACTACAGCAGCCATGATATGGTCCGAAACCATGGAATTGTTCAGCGACCAGATTGAGGCACTTAAGTCTGAGCTCTTCAGGAAGCCTAGAATTGCTGGTTTGGCCACGTGCAGCATGGACTAATGAGCTGGGCCTTGAGCTTTGTATTTTTGCAGTAAACGTCTGATGTGACGTTCTAAAATATGAAGTAGCTGAGCATCCTGGGACTGGGTTATGCGAATATCGGAGTATATGCAGGATCTGACTCTGTTTAATATCGACTATGGCACAGCTCTTTCATGTTGATAAACATCATTCCCTTCCAAATTCATACAGAACACAGTTCCACTATGTGCCCAGAACGCCTCAAAACAGTAAGATTGATGACTTTTAAATCGAGTTTTTAATAATCGTCTATCATCATCTTCATTGGTATCTATTGCTTCACCTTTTTTATTGTATGACGTGATTCTATCGTATTCCGTAAGATGCTGTTTAGGACTATTGATCGCCATACCACAGATCCCGTCATCACAGGAATCATTTAATTTAGTGACCATATAGGCATCATAATTTTGATTATTTGCACGGAAATTCGCATTAATTTCAACACGATTATTTTTGCTATACGTGATGTTAATTTTACAAGGTCCTTTCACATATTCTTCGATATCTTTAACTTTCTTGCCCTGCTGTTTTGCACGATCGTGATCACCTGCTGATTGAATATAAAAATCTTGATATGAGCACATTCCGTTATGCATATTCTGATTTTTGGATACTGCGTTATTTTTTTGATCTACTGCCTTTAATTGCTTACTTTCGTTAATAAAGGCCAGCGCTTGTTTGTCACCTTTATTTGCTGCAGCCTGAATCAATTGACTACCCGCTTGAATATTTTGTTGTATGCCATCCCCAATCAATGCCATTTTACCGACCACAAACATTGCAGGTGCATAATTTTTGTTAGCCGATTTTAACAACCATTCAGCTGCTTTTTGTGGATCTCGTTGAACAATTTTCCCTTCGTAATAAGCCATACCTAATTCATATTCATTCTTAGCAAAGCCTAAAAGTGTCGCTTTTGCTTGTAAATTCAATAAAGGGGCTTGGATTTTTTCAACTGTGCTATTCCCTGATTTTACCTGTATTGCTGCTTGAGCAGACATGCTACATGTAACCCCAAGGATCGTAGCTAGAACGAGTTTTTGAATTTTCATAAGTGAACCGTACCGAATTTTAAAATCGTTTTTAATTAAATTTATTTGTATAATCTAAAAGGCTAATTTTATTATTATATACTGCTTATAAATCAAATAACTATAGTAAAAGCTTATACTTCACATATATTTCCCACACCTAAATTAACCTGAATCTTGGATAAGAAATTGACTTGAAAAAAAGATGACTAGAGCCATCAGTTGAGTTACCACACCAAACTCACAACTCTAGTCACCATGTTTGATTTTATTACTTTATTCTGTGCAATTGATGATTTCTTTCAAAAATTTGAATCAACTTATTGGAATTTTCTAAAACAAGGAAAAAAACGCTTAAGAGTGCGCTCATCCGTATTGAGCCTTTCTGAAATCGTCTTTATTGCCATTTGGTATAAATGTTCACATTTCAACAACTTTAAAGCATTATTTGCATCTTTAAGACAAGATAATAGTCATTTATTTAAAAGCCTACCTTGTTACCAATGCATGATTCATCTGATTCAATCACATCAATTAGCATTACATGCTTTGCATTTTGCTTTGATGAAAGATCAGCAAAACGCTTATTTATGGGTTGATTCAACCACACTGCCAGTATGTAAAAATCAACGCATTCAGCGACATAAATCTTTAGCTAAAATTGCATCTAGAGGCAAGAGCTCTATGGGCTGGTTCTATGGCTGTAAGCTGCATTTAATCATGAATCAACCAGGAGAGATTGTCCGTATAGCTTTATCCAATGGGCATACAGCAGATATTAAAATAGTTGAACAGTTGGTAGACGGATTAAAAACAAAGCTCTATGCGGATCGTGGATATATCAGTCAGGAATTGAAATCCAAGTTGAAGAACAAAGCTATTGATTTAATTACATATCATCGTAAAAACATACAAGCGTAAGCGTCCGCTGAACACACCTTATGAATTCATCCTATAAGCCTTAATTTAGTCCCCACTTAAAAACAAGTGGGGACTAAAATTTATGACTACAAATCACCAGACATCCATCGCATCTCTTGCGAAAAAACGAAGAACATACAGTGCTGAATTTAAACAGCAGATCGTTCAGGCTTGTAAAGCACCGGACGTTTCAATTGCTTCGGTCGCTTTGCAACATGGATTGAATACAAATCTTGTATCCAAATGGATTCGCTTAATTGATGGTAAGCCAGGGAATGATCGCTCACCACTACCGAATAAACCTGCATTTATTGCCTTATCTTGCTCTGCACCATTAGATCCTACTCCTACTGACATGTTAACGGTTCAAATTACTTTACCCCACTCAAAAGTAGAAATTGGCTTGAAATGGCAAGTATCAGAAATATCTGCTTTAGCAGAATTACTCAAGGTACTTGCAACATGATCCGCATTGATGAAATCTGGCTTTCTACCCAACCTCTGGATATGCGAGCAGGGATGGATACTATCATGGCTCAGGTGGTGAGAGCCTTTGGCTACATTAAACCGCATTGTGCTTACCTGTTCTGTAATAAACGTGGCCATCGCATGAAAGTGCTGGTACATGATGGACTGGGCATCTGGCTGTGTGCCCGGCGGCTGGAACAGGGAAAATTCCACTGGGCGCAGGTTCACCAGGGTGAAAGCATGGCGATCAGTCCGGAACAGTTACAGGCACTGATCCAGGGTTTACCTTGGCAGCGCATTGGACGACAGCAGGTGGTGACGATGCTCTAAACTAGGCTGGTCCATTCTGCTATTCTCCAAACGTTCTATTTCCTCTGCGTCATGACCTCAGGCATACTGCGGTCATGAAAATGCTGCCTGATTTAAGCCAACTGACCCATGAACAACTGCTGGAATTTACCCGGCAGTTGGCGATGCAGCATCAGTCTCTGGCACAATCAAATCAAGAATTAGAAAAATCAAACCAGCAATTGGATGCCAAAGTTCAGCATCTTTCTATTCTCAATCAAAAATACGAGCATGAACTGGCGCTGTTTAAAAAGCATAAATTCGGCAGTAAAAACGAACATCTCACCGCAAAACAAATCCATCTGTGGGATGAGGCGGTCGAAGAAGATATCGCAGCAGTCGATCTGGAATTGGAGCGGCTGAATGCAGATAAAACCGATGCAGCAACACAGAAAGCCACAGTCAACAAACCTAAACGTCGACTGCTACCCGATCATCTACACACCATCCGTATTGAGCATGAACCTGCATCAACCCAATGCACTTGTGGCTGCCAGTTACGTCGTATCGGCGAAGATATCAGTGAAAAACTGCATTTCAGACCGGCACAGTTCTATAAGGAACAGCATGTGCGTGGCAAATGGGTCTGTGATCAGTGTGACACCCTGACTCAGCAAGCGATGCCCGCCTATGTGATTGATAAAGGCATTGCTTCACCTGAACTGCTCAGCCATGTGCTGGTATCGAAGTATGCCGATCATTTGCCGCTGTACCGTCAGCGCCTGATCTATCAGCGGGCGGGCATTGATCTGTCCAGATCCACGTTATCTGACTGGATTGGTCGCTGCGGTGTGGAACTGGAACCTCTGGCCAATGCCTTAAAACAGGTGGTGCTGCAACAGCGGGTGATCCATGCCGATGAAACGCCGGTCACCATTATGCGGATGGGTGAGAATGAGAAAAAACCGAAGAAAGGTTATGTCTGGGCCTATGCCACCACACAGTACAATCCAGTTCAAGCGGTGATCTATGACTTTCAGGATAGCCGTTCAGGTCAGCATGCAGAAGAGTTCCTGAATGGCTGGCAGGGCCATCTGGTCTGTGATGATTACAGTGGTTATAAAGCACGCTTTAAATCAGGCGATGTCATTGAGGTGGGCTGCATGGCACATGCACGTCGTAAATTTCATGAACTGCATGTGACCGGGAAAAGTCAGATCGCTGAACAGGCATTAGTGCTGATTCAGAAACTGTATGCCATAGAAGCAGAACTCAGGAAAAAGACCGATGGTACAGCAGAACATCGCCGCGAATATCGGCAAAAGCATAGTCAACCGGTGATGCAACAACTGTATGAATGGCTCAACCAACATTATCTGACGGTGCCATCGAGTTCTCCCACCGCCAAGGCCATCAATTACACTCTGAAGCGTTGGCCAGCTTTAAGCCGCTATCTGGATGATGGCAATTTGCCTATAGATAATAACTGGATTGAAAATCAGATGCGCCCCTGGGCGTTGGGACGTAAGAACTGGCTGTTTGCTGGCTCGCTGCGCAGCGGCCAACGAGCTGCCAATATTATGACTTTAATCCAGTCAGCAAAGCTGAATGGACTGGATCCGTATGCCTATCTCAGTGATGTGCTGAAAAGGCTGCCGACGCATAAAGTGACCCAAATAGAAGAATTACTGCCACACCGCTGGAAATCCGACCAAAATTAAAAAATAGGCATGGGGTTCAGCGGACGCTTACATACAAGCTGTGGGTTTATCCAAAGCAGATGAATACAATTTAAAGCAGCGGAATAAAATAGAAACTTTATTTAACCCGAATCCTGCTTAAGGAAGTGAGATCATTCATCTTGAGACTTATCCATCAGTTTGAGCATAAAAAAGTCTATGATTTGATCTGATAACACTAAAAACTGATTAAAATTAATCATAAAATTATAGTTATTTTATGATTTTAAAGAAAAAACCTTATCCGCGATTCGGGTTATTTAGTTTACTGAAAGGTCAATATCATTTAGTGACGACTAAAGCGAGAAGCCTTGAAGGCTATTTGGCAGGTATTTATGCAACTTTGTGTGCTTATCAGCTCTGCCATAAAAATAAGCCAATGATCAAAATTAGTGAAGCATTGGCTTAAACAGGATTCGGGTTATTTAAGAATAATTTTAATATTCTCTATTATCAATCTCCATACGTATAGCAATTTTATTATATGACCAATTCCCATCAAAATTCATATTACGTTTCTTAAAATATTCTACAACTGCCTCTTTCGTTTTTGGTCCAATTTTGCCATCTATAATAATTTCAGGATTATCATTTCTAAGAAGTGTTTGAATTCTACTTTTAGGATCACCAAAAATATATGTGCCATCTGTTAACTGATTTATATTAATAAAGTATTTAGATCCACAAATAAATTTTTTATTTCTATAAGGTAAAATTGGATCTTCATCTTTACAATATTTGTGTACTATTTGATCAGGCACAATATAATTAACTGATTTAAATAATAAATTTAAAAGTGTTGGACCAGCATTCGGCAACCATGTCTTATGATGAGCAGCATAGCCATAGATTCCCATAATGATCACAAAAAATGAACCTATGAAGGCAGTAGCAAGAAAAGGTTCATTATTCCTAAATTTTTGACGAAACTCTACAGGTATATTTCGACTCTTATAAGTACATACAGTGATACTGAGTAAATATGTGATAATACTATATGCACAATAGTATAATAATGTAAAAAATAAAAAAATAACAAGTTCAAGAATTAAATCCCATATACTTGAAATATTGAATGTTTCTAAAAAATATTCAATATAAATGCCTGCTGCAACAAAGTAAATTAATGCTGCAATAATCCAAACAAGACCATTATATGCAGGAGATACTTTATCTAGAATTGCGTTAATGCCATCCGATAACCGCTGTGCAGAATTTTGAGTAATAAAATAAGAACATAACTCTCGAATCATCTCAGTATGATCTTGCGATGTTGATGTACGATCTTTTGCTACACCACGTAATGAACGTTCTAATACAGGTTGTCCAGAAAATTCATTAAAAAATTTTAAAGCTTTTTCTTTTGGAATTTTTTCCCCCTTATCTTGATATTGTTCAAGTGCCGTGATTTCTTCAATAAATAGCTGATCAAATATCCCTGAACGAATAAAGGGCAAAGGTGGGTTACTGTACCCTACTATATGATGTTGAATTGAACGTAAGTTTGTAAAAATCTCTGTAACAAAGCTATCGCCATAATAAGTAAATCTTTCATGAGATTGACCATTTGGCTCATAATTAAAACCGTTAAAATATATATGTTGATATAAATGATCATGATTACATCCAGCAAGATGATCTACCAACTTTTGCGCATGTTCTTGGCAATTGACATGATACTGATTATAAGGAACAGCAACTAAATAAGTGCTACGATAATAAGTAAAATAACCATAACCAGAGCAAGGTGAACATTGCTGACGTCCAGAGCCACTACAACTGTAGCAGGTGGTTCTTCCCCCTCCACCACAGCGGGCACATGATACATATCTTGAATGCTGTTCATAGGTTTTATTCCAGTTATTATATTCAGTGTAATTTTCTTGAACTTGCCCTGCACCCCAACAATTGTTGCACTGTACACGTCCATTTCCTGAACAATTTGAGCAGTTACATTCCCCATCTCCTCCACAATTATCGCAATAATATTGATAAGAATGTGTTGGATATTCATGAATAGTTTTTTTCTGATTATAAACTAAACCTTTAGATCCAAAATTTTTATACTCATTAATAAAATCTAAGCGTCTAATTTTATTATTAGCAGCATCATGAACATGATTGTCATGAATAGACTCGAAATCACTTAAACGAATACCACTATGTATTGAAGCGGGTTTACCTCCAGCAATCCTTTCATTATTCCATTCGGATGTAAAGTTCCAATCAATCGTCACTGTCAATTTAAAAGGATAAACAGCAGAACGTTCAAGAATGAGTTCTTTACCTTCAACATGATTTCCATGAATGATGTTTTGTACAGATGATAATAAAATTTGAGGAAGTTCTTTTTCTAACTGATCTTTTAACATTATATAAGAAGGTAGCTTTAAAAGTTATTTTCGATTATTATATATTAAACTCTATTTATCAATGACTTATTTTATCACCCTTCAAACTTAGAGAATAGTTTATAATCAAAATTAATTTATTCTTAAATATCAGAGGGCTTTGTTGCACAAACCTATCTGTAAAGGCTTTTTCAGCGATATAATTTTCA
>ERZ1023241.315-NODE-315-length-8687-cov-13.225556_pt1 | contig 8687 bp, 7 predicted proteins | sample MGYA00380455_ERZ1023241 | MGnify/ENA primary metagenome ERZ1023241 (study PRJEB33173, sample SAMEA4830304) | metagenome | study: EMG produced TPA metagenomics assembly of the PRJEB25223 data set...
CAAAGTATAAAGCTGTTGAAATGAAAGCAGCATTATTATTTACTAAAACAGATCTCTCATATCTAGCTCCAGAAATAGTATTACTATACAAATCTAAAAATATTAGAGGCAAGGACCCTAAGGATTTTTTGAATGTTAAAGACTACCTGAACATTGATCAAAAAAACTGGCTAAAAGAATCTTTAGAAATTCAAAATCCTAATCATAAGTGGCTTGATTTTATATAACTATTACATATTTATATAAACAAAAACCCAGGCAATTAGACTTAAATTCTAATTGTCTGGGGTGTAAATACGTTTACCTTTTTAAATTTTTTCTCTTAATTCCATAGATATATTATCAATTAAAAATTCTCCATCATTTAATGTTATCCACTGATTAATATTTTCAATAACTTCTGTTATAAAATCATGATATTTTTCTAAAATTTGTTCATTAGAAATTATATAATTATTTAACAAATCTTTTTCTAAGTAGCTTTTTTTGAAATCTCCATGATCGATAACTATAAAATGTAAATCCTTCTCTATTTTTTTTAATAAAACTCTTCTAATATCATTATTATTTAAGACTTTATAATCATTTCCTATATTTTCAATCTTCTTAAAATCTTTAAAATCAATAGTTCTATTTTGTAATTTATTCCATTTCTTAAGGATTTTTATTAATTTGATTAAAGGAAGATAATGTTTGTCATTAAAGTATCTTACTTGCACTATCTTGTTTAAAGAGTCATTTAAAGATTTTTCTATTTCTGAATAATCCTTTAACAAACTAAAACCTAGCATTTGTTTATTAGTAATTAAATTCTTTATATCAGAGGATTTCATGGAAAGTAAAATAGTAATATCCTGCAAAGAGAATCCTTTATTAATATCTGAACTTAATAATGAGTTTATAGATTTTAATAATAAAACCATTTGATTATAAATATCTACATTATAATAATCGATTATTTCTTTTGATAACGCCATTCTTTGCTCATTTTCTTTTAAAATATTTACGAATATTTTTATTAGTTTCTTTCTTTCTTCACTTTTTTTATTTTCTTTTAATGAGTAAGTTAATATTCTTCTATTCCTTATATCAAATGGTAAATCTTCAATAGAACCATAATCTGTATTAAATATGCATATTATATTTTCCCAACCTAAATGTTTAGTAGCATAGCCTAGCTCAAACAGTACATTAGGATTAGGAGTTTTTCGTCCAATATTGTGATTATTAATAAATGAAATATCAGCAACAAAAGCAGATGACTCATTAATTTTAGTTAAAATAGAGTTTGATATATCTGGAGATCCTGCTAATTTATTAGTATCTTTATCAATACTTAATACTAATGAAAATTCTATATTATTTAACTCCTGAATAGATTTTTTTATAACACTTTCAATAAAATTACGATTATCAGAGTTTGGTAAGTCACTTTGCCAAGAAAAAAATATTTTACTCATTTTTATCTCCTAAAATAATATTGTTGATTGTTTTATTTAAATCCAAAATATTCCTTTAACATAATTTTTATCCCCCACCTACTTATGATAATTTTCGCCTCTCATAATCTTAAATGCTCGATACACTTGTTCGATTAAGACAACGCGCATCATTTGGTGTGGGAAGGTCATTTTGCTGAATGAGAGTGCGTAGTTGCTGCGATTTAAGACGTCTTGATGTAGTCCGTTTGATCCTCCAATGACGAAGACGAAGTCGCTTTGCCCTTGTGTCATACGTTGTTGTAGTTCTTTAGCTAAACCTTCCGATGACAACATTTTACCTTGTATTTCTAATGTAATAACGGTGGCTTGTGGTTTAATTTTGGCTAATAATCGTTGTCCCTCTTTTTCTTTGACTTGTTCAATCTCTTTATCACTCATATTTTCAGGTGCTTTTTCATCCGGTACTTCAATCATCTCAATTTTAGAGTATGCCCCGAGTCTTTTTTCATATTCAGCAATCGCTTGTTTCCAGTATTTTTCTTTTAATTTGCCAACAGCTAAAATAGTAATCTTCATTATAGGCCTCCATGTTGATAATAGTTATTCGACTTATCCACAAGTTATCAACTTGTTAACAGAATTCCCTCTAATTATAACAGTAATGTATATAAATTCTGTGGAAAATTTAAGATTTATCTACAAAAAATCTCATTTATACACTATTTTTGTGGATAAGTCTGTGTATAATGTGAGTATTTCTGTGTGTATTATTCACAATAGTGGATAACTTTCTTCAGATTTGGGGATAACTTCACGACCGTCTTTTATATTTATTCACAGATTCTAAGTAAATCACTTTATTTATCCACTTTTTAATGAATATTCATGTATAGTCCAAATTGTTAGATCATATCTTTAATTTTTCCAAAAAAAGAGCTTAATAAAAACCTCATATTTTCTTAAGGTTTTTATTAAGCTTCATACTTCTTTTCAATTTTATAACGTGTAAATCGGTGTCGCTTGTGCTTTATCTGTGTCACATAATAATACTTCTTTTTCAGTATCGATATCACGTTCATTTAATACTTGTCCAACGCTCATTCGTGCTAAATCTTTCATATTATTATCACGAGATAAATGTGAAAGATAGATACGTTTCGTATTACCTGTAATCACATCCGCCATCGCATGTCCTGCATCTTCATTTGACACATGTCCCATATCACTTAAAATACGCTGTTTCGTCTTCCAAGGATAACGACACATGCGTAACATATCCACATCATGATTACTTTCAAACATAAATGCATCACTACCTTGAATCATACCTTTCATTCGGTCTGACACATAGCCGGTATCTGTAATCATCGTAAATTTTTTATAGTTATTATGGAAAATGTAAAATTGTGGATCAATCGCATCATGAGAGACATTAAACGATTCTATATCAAAACCTGCAATAGATTTCGTTTCATAGGGATTGAAAATAAATTTTTGATCCATTGGAATTTTATCGTCTTTTTTCTCAATCGCTTTCCAAGTTTTTTCATTCGCATACACTGGTAAACCATATCGACGTGCAATGACGCCAAGTCCTTTAATATGGTCGCTATGTTCATGTGTCACTAGGATGCCATTCAGATTCTTCATATCTCTATCAATCTGACTAAATAAATCTTCCATCTTTTTACCCGTAAGACCGACATCTACTAATAGACTGCCTTTCTCACTTTCTACATAAGTCGCGTTTCCTGTACTACCGCTTGCTAATATGCTCATTCGAATCAAGATGGTTCATCCTTTCTCATTATCTTAAATTTTAATTATTTAGAGTGCCTTCAGTCTAATTATTTTATATTTACTATTTTTCTAAAAAAATATAGTTTCGAACTTATATCTTTGTTCGAAACTTTCCGCTCTAAAAGTACTTTTATAGTATACTATACCAATCTGTAACTAGAAATTCCAATTCTCTGTTTATATTAAATATGTAAGAGCAAAACAACGGGCAACTTTGACCGTCATTTTGCTCTATTTAAAATGAATCATTTTTTAGTTATCAATCACTTTAGGATTGACTGAAGTGGCTTCAACATAATATTTTTTCGTTTCTTCTTTACCTTTATGTTTCACTTTGATTTCCCAGTTTGCTTGTAGTAATTGAACGTTGGTTTCTCTTACTACTGAGTAATATCCTAATCTTGCATCTAATACTTCATCGCCAGCTTTTAAGTAACGATTGAAATACAAGCTTTCAATTGCTTTACGCGGCGTAATGACTTGCTTCTTAGGATTATTGTCACCTTTTGCAGGTTCAATTTTACTCATTAATGTTTGTTTATACATGGTCGCTTTACCATCGTCTATATTAAAGCGAAGGCGTGCTTTATTGTTATTAAGCAATGGGTACCCATCATACGTTTGTTCGTAAGTGACTGTATTTGAATTCATATCTCCAAGTTGATAGACCTTACCATTATAAATATGATTGATAATGTAATCTTTTAAATCACTAAGATTACGATCACTTACATTTACAGTATTATCTACCTCACCGCTTAATGTGAAACCAGAATCACTTGTTTCTAATGAAGATTTATTTTCAGCGTATGATTTAAAGTTCTTAGAAGTAGCAGTAATCATTTGCATCTTCGTACCACTTACATCTTTATTTAATACATCTGTCGATACTTTAATCTCTTCTTGCTGGAAGTTGACTTCATTATCGCTTTCAGTTTCATTAATTTGCGATTTAGTCACCTTATTAATATAAATCAGAATGAGAAAGATATTGACTAGAACAAACACGAAAATAAACAATGTTTTGGTTAGTTTCCAGTTCATTTATTCAAGCCTCCCATCCTGATATACATACCACTCACCATCATACTCAACATACCACGTTGGAATAAATACACTATTCCGTTGTACTTCGATGTCATCTTTATCTGGCTTATCATCTTCTTTATAGCCAACGATCATATTCGATACTTTTTCAAAATCAATGTTATGATTATTTGCAAGTGACGCACGTACCGTTTCCAAACTATCTAATGATGTTGTTGCGCCGTCTAAAGGCACACTTGAACGTAGAAGGGCACGTTTATAGTCATAAATTCCTTTTTCTCCCCAAGTCACGTTAATTTCATTTAACTGCTGATCATTAAATGTAGGATGTCCATTGAGGAATAATTGATAGGTTAATTCTCCTGACATATTATCCGTATTGAACAGACGGAAATCATCGTTAAAGAAACCACCATGATTATTAATATATTCGAATGTACTTGGGATGGAAGTATCCATATCTTTCGAACCTGATTCATCTTCCGATAAGTTTTTATAATGGTACTTTTTACTGTCATCATTATAGTTTGCGACGCCAGTATTATTATTATATGTGGTTGAACCACTTTTTCCGCTTCGAATAATGACAGAATCATCAAATAAAATTGAGTTCATCGTTTCGACTGAAATCGTATCATATACCATGCGATATGAGCGTAGGTCTTTTGGATGTTTCGGCGCAAAAATATGCGTTGCTTTATCAATCGTCGTCTTATTCGTAATCACTTCCGAATAGGTTTCCATATCTTTTTCTAAATGATGAATGGTTTTATTAAATGGCGTTGCCTTAGCGTCTATCGTCACTTTCATGACTTGTTGATGATGTTTACTCAGCGCATATAATTCTAAATCACCCTTAGGATTTTTATCAATTAAAATTCGATTAAAGCTAAAATGTTTAGGAATTTTAGCTGAGTTATTAAGTACTTGACCTAAATAGGTTGTTAATGGCATATCATACGTAAAATCCAACACGACAAAATCATGGTCTAATATCGGAGTTTGCAAGTTATATCCTTTTTGCATCAATTCTACTTTACTCACTTCATGATTTTTGAGTGGATCAATAACTTGAGCGAGTTGAGATCTTGATGGTGTCAATCCTTTTACTTTATCCCCTTTAACTGACACAACTTGATAAGGTGAAATCACTGTGTCCATCTTTGCAGCTAAAGGTTTACCAATGGTTTTAGTATTATTTTTTTTACTATCCGCGCTGTCTAAATTATTTAAATCTGGAGTAAAGTTCCATATCATATACGTAAGGACAATACTCATCATGACTAAAAGAAAAAGGATAACTGATTTAATATGTTCCTTACTGTTCATCCCAATCACCGTCGTCTATCACTTCACATGGAAGTGTAATAAATATCGATGTGCCTTGTCCTTCAACACTGTTTGCCCAGATACGACCATTATGTGCTTCGACAATTTCTTTTGAAATGGCCAGTCCAAGACCTGTACCACCCATTTTACGTGTACGTGCTTTATCTACGCGGTAGAAGCGATCAAAGATTTTATCTACTTTATTAATTGGAATACCGATGCCATTATCTTTAATACGAATGGTCATTCGATTATAAAGTGCATTTTGTTTCACGTGGAACTCGACACGTTTATCTCCACGAGAATATTTCATCGCATTCGTAATGACGTTATCAAATACTTGTGTCATCTTATCTGGATCTATTTCTGTGAAAATCGTTTCATTTGGAATTTCACGTACAAACGTTGTATCTTTCGCTGCCATTTCATGTCGATTAATAATTTTATTAATAAACATATTAAAGTCGACAATTTCTTTTGTAATTTGTTCTGTCTCATTATCCATTTTAGATAATTGAAGTAAGTCATTGACTAGTCGAATCATACGTACCGTTTCTTCACGTGTGACTGAAAGGAACGATGGCGCAAGATTTTCATCTTTCCAAGCGCCTTCTTCAAGTGCTTCAATATAACTGTTCATTGAGGTTAGTGGCGTACGTAATTCGTGTGATACATTGGCAACGAATTCGCGACGTTCACGTTCCACTTGTTGTTGTTCTGTAACATCGTGTAATACGGCGATATAACCATTAACAAATCCCGTATCTTGTACAATCGTGCTAAAGTTGACACGTGCAATAATACCTTCTTCTTCGTTCATATCAATTAAGATACTATCATTATTCTCTTGAATTTCTTCTAATGAAAAATCGCCTTCTATTTTTAAAACATTTAGCATGTAATAACCAATGAGATCTTCTTTCGCCATACCTAACATTTTAATCGCCATATCATTCACAATACGAATACGACCACGTCGATCCGTCGCAATGATACCATCACTCATATGTGTGATGACAGAATCGAGTCGACGTTTTTCACTTTCTGTATTCGCTTGGGCTTCTTGTACACGTTTAGAAAGATTATTAAACGCAAGCGCAAGTTCACCAATTTCGTCATTACCATAAATCTTAACACGCTGTGTATAGTTCCCTTTCGACATTTCAACTGTTTGGTTACGCATATCTGTAATCGGTCGCGTAATCGTTCGCGCAATAAAGAAACCGAGTATAACCGTGATAAATAAGGAAATAGCCGTACCAATAATAAAGATTTGGTTAATATTGTTAAGCTGGTTATATACATCATTAATATTTGACTCTATGTAAATATTACCGATCACATCATTACTATTCTTAACTGGTAAGTTGTAAATCCAAATCCGTTCTTTACCATTACCATAGTCTTTTAAGACGTTATGACTATTTGCTTCGCCAAGAGAGATTGCTTTTTGAACAGAATTATCATTCACTTTTTGATTAATTAAGCTATGGGATGATAACTTCGCTGTAGCCATTATAATTTGATCTTTATCAATAAAGCGGATTTCTTCAATCTCTTGTCGGTTAGCGTATTCATTCAGTAGCGATTGAACTTCCTTTTGTGCATTTGAAGGATTGTCTTTATAAATACGCTCAATATTAACTTCGAGTTGTGTCGCATATTGTTTAATGTTCTTCATGAAATTATTGGTTAATTCTTTTTCTAAACTATTAGTGAAATACAGACCAATAATCTGCATTCCAATAATAATCAGTAAGACATAAACAATAACGAGTTTTGTGTGAAGGGATTGGAGTTGTTTCAGCCACTTCATCGTTTGCAACTCCTAATCATGTTGTTGGAGGAAGTATCCAACGCCTCGACGTGTCACAATATATTCTGGATGAGATGGATCGTCTTCAATTTTTTCTCTTAAACGACGAATGGTTACATCCACTGTACGCACGTCTCCAAAATAATCGTAGCCCCAAACCGTTTGTAATAAGTGTTCACGTGTCATAACTTGACCCATATGTTTTGAAAGATAGTGGAATAATTCAAATTCACGATGTGTTAATTCAATATCCTCACCACGTTTTTTAATTGAATAGGCATCGGGATAAACCACGATATCTTTAATCGCAATTTCATTCGTTGTACCTTCTGATTCTTGCGCAGGTTGAGAATAGTGACGTCTTAAGTTTGCTTTCACACGTGCAATTAATTCACGTGTACTAAATGGTTTCGTCACATAATCATCAGCACCTAATTCAAGGCCCAATACTTTATCAATTTCTGAGTCTTTCGCTGTTAACATAATAATTGGCATTTCGTATTTTTTACGTACTTCACGACATACTTCCATACCATCACGACCTGGTAACATAATGTCTAACAATACGATGTCTGGCTCTTCTTCATAAATTAAATCGACTGCATCATTACCATCATAAGCGCAATGAACTTCATAGCCTTCTTTTTTTAAATTAAATTCTAAAATATCCGCAATTGGCTTTTCATCATCAACTACAACAACTTTTCTAGCCATATCTATAAACCTCATTTCTCAAATTGTAGTTTAAACCTTAATGTTTATTATATTTTGAGTAAAACATTAACTGTATTATATGGCGCTATCTTACGTCTTAACGCACGTTTATCTACTATATAATTTAACATTAATATTCACTTAATTCTATTTTCATATTTAAAATTATAGAATAACATTAATTTAAAGTTTACCACTCTCGTTTTATATTACAAATAAGTTGAGCGCCTTGAATATTGGACAAAAGTCGTAGGAAGACAGAAACGGTACAATGTTACAAAATGATGATAGAGGATAATCGTTGAAAATTAAGAGTGATATATAAAAGATGTATAAAAAAAGAGAGAAATATTAAAAATATATTGCGACGTCACCTATTTGTAATACGCACATCGTTTTACTCATGATAACGTCTATATATTTATAAAAATAAAGACGCAATATTAAAAAAGCATAAAAAAAATGCCTACCCTTTTGGATAAGCAATACGGTCTCGACGGGAATCGAACCCGCGATCTCCTGCGTGACAGGCAGGCGTG
>ERZ1023241.322-NODE-322-length-8274-cov-37.749726_pt1 | contig 8274 bp, 8 predicted proteins | sample MGYA00380455_ERZ1023241 | MGnify/ENA primary metagenome ERZ1023241 (study PRJEB33173, sample SAMEA4830304) | metagenome | study: EMG produced TPA metagenomics assembly of the PRJEB25223 data set...
TTATGGCTACCGTTATAGGGTTAATTATGAACAGTAAGTGTCAACAGACCCTAGTTTAAATCGAGAATCATTACATATTTTGTAGCGATTCAATTGAGTTATTTATAATGCCTCATTTTACTTACGATTAACTCATCAAAAGATAAAGCCTATATAACCCGAATCCTGCTTAAGCCGATGACTTCATAATTTGAATTGTTGGCTTATTTTTATGGATCAGTTGATATGCACACAAGGACGCGTAAATCCCTCCTAGAAATCCATGAACACTACGTGCTTTGCTTGTCACTAAATTGTACTGACCTTTCAATAAACTGAATAAAGTCTCTATCTTATTGCGCTGTTTTAAGTGATATTTATCTGACTCAGAAAGTTGTATAGCCTGCATATTTTTTCGATGATAGGTAGTTAAATCAATACCTTGCTCTTTCAACCTACTCTTCAGTTCTTGACTAATATAGCCACGATCTCCATACAACTTTGCTTCCATCTCTTTAACGAGTCTCTCAACCATTTTGATATCAGCCAAATGTCCATTGGATAAAGCAGAACAAGCAATTTCACCAAATTGATTCATCACAATATGTAATTTACAGCCATAAAACCAGCCCATTGAGCTTCTACCACGTGATGCAATTTGGACTAATGATTTATGGCGTTGAATACGTTGATTTTTACAAACTGGCAGAGTTGTTGAATCAATCCATAAATATTGTGTACCTTGGCCTTTCATTAGCGCCACATGTAAAGCGTGTAGAGCTAATTGATGTCTATTAATCAGATGAATCATCCGTTGGTAACAGGGTAAGCTTTTAAATAAATGATTTTTATCCTGTTTCAACCATGTGAAAAATGCTTTGAAATTAGTGAAATGAGAACATTTATACCAGATCGCGATAAAAGTGATTTCTGAGATACTCAAGTGAGCGGTTCGGACTCTGGAGAAACGACGACTTTGTTTAAGGAAATTCCAGTAGGTTGCTTCAAATTTAAGAAAGAAATCATCAATTACGCAAAATAATTCGGTACTATTAAACATCGGGACTAGAGTTTTAAGTTTTGTGTGGTAACTCAACTGATGGCTCTAGTCCTCTTATTTTTCAAGTCAATTTTTTATCCGCGATTCGGGTATTATATGCTTGATGTGTCAGGAAGTATGGGGGAAGTCCGTGTAGTTAATGATTATAAGCATACTGCTAATATCTCTCATATAATCTGCAAACCAGAGAGGGAAGAGGGTCGAAACTATACTAAACGGACATCGGGTGGTAATAGTGTTAGATGGGCTACTTTTGATCATGTAGGCGCTGGAAAAGGTCAATATAAGAAAAGTGATGATAATTATGAATTTGTAGGTTCTGGAAATGGGAGTTATAACCGAACGAAACAAGAGAAGGATTCCTTTGGGGGGGCTACTCGATATAGTCGCTCGGATGAATTTTGGGTTATGGCAACTAAGTGTGAAAACACAAAAAATATTTGTCATTCCACCGAAAAATTGGATAAAGATCTAAAAGAAAATGATTATATTTATGCTTATAAAGATGAGGCTTACTGCCATATAGATGAGTCTTGGTTAGATGTGTCAAACTCTGGCGATAAAACATACTTAAATAAAATTAAGCAGATATGCGAACCTTCTTCTCCTGGAGCGAAAGATTACTATTGTTTAACACGCTTGGCGAATTTGAAGAAAGGTTTTTATCAATTAATTAACAATGAAAATACTTTAGATAGCCATAATTTCGCTTTGGGTCAATATACCGGTTCTTCTGATAATGGTGGTGTCAAAACATTACTAGACTTTACAGCAATGAATGCAGATGGTAAGAAAAAAATATCAAAATTGGTAGAGGGTTTAAAGGCTAATGGTGGCACGCCCATTGCCCTAGCATATAATGAGGCGAGTACTAAAATATTAGCAGGGAATGCATTAAGTAATGCAAAACCTTCTTGTAGTGGTAATGGGATCTATTTTCTCACAGATGGACAGCCTGATCCTGCAACAACTGATTTATTCAGAAGTGATAAGGTAAGTGATTCAGATCTTGCATATGGTAATAAGAACGGAATAGATTATTGGCAGCGGGTTGCTGGTAAGGCTAAATACTTATATAACCATGCAAAATTGATTAAAACAGCAACCGTAGGCTTTGGCGGAGAATATTATCTATCGAGTGAGTATGCAAGAAACGGAAATTTTAATTGTGACGTTTATGACCATCCAGAAAAGGGGTTGTGCTTATGGGGCACGAAAAATAGGCAGTACGGTCAGGGTGGTTTTTATAATGCACAATCTGCTGAAGATATTGTAAGTAGTATTAATCAGTTTGTGAGTGATGTTTCAGTACCAATCGAAGGTTCTACTATGGGAACGAATACTATCCCTGTTGATGCTTTAGATTCTACACGACTCCAAAATTATTCATATTTTCCTATGTTTAAGCCAATTGCTGGTGGTAAAGAGCAATTATGGGCAGGTAACCTTAAAAAATTTGCAGTTAAAACTAGTACGGGTACAGTTGTAGATCAATCAGATAAGCCTGTATTTAAAGATGGAAAAATACAAGAAAAGTTAAGCGATTATTGGTTTGAAGCGAATGGTAGTTCAGATGATGATGTCTATATGGCATGGGGTGGTTTATTAAGTAAGCTTAAAGTCCATCATAAGCCATTAGCTGCTTCTGGACATTTAGGATTTAATCGGAATGTTTATTTAGATGTTGGGGTTAATAATGGCAGTGCTTTAAAGCATGCAGTGACTGATATTCTGAATGGGACTACATCTTTAAACAATAAACAATATTTATATGGGTTATTAGGCTACTCAAAACTCACTCAAAGTGACTTCGATGCATTGGCAAGTAAATCATACAATGACCAAGTAAGCTATTTACAAACAAAAACAGCCAATCAAGACTTCCAAATGGGATCTGTGATTCACTCAACGCCAATCATGTTGACGCAAAAAGGTACCTTTGAGGAAAAAGATGGTGAATATGGTGTTTCTGAGCGGGAGGACTATATTTTAGCAGGGACGACACAAGGTCTAGTTCAGGTTGTAAATGCAGATAATGGTAAAGAAGTCTTTAGCTTCTTACCAAGCGAGTTTTTAACACGCCAAAATAACTCTCAAGAAAAAGGTTTTGCAGAATCTTTGGCAATGGGGCGTTTTTCAACACAAAATACTGATAATTTCTTTTATGGTGTAGATGGACCATGGGTAGCCCATACTGAATACGAGTATAGCTTTGAAGGTGATAAAGAAATTATGACTGCTAAAAAGCAATATGCTTATGGTGGTCTACGTATGGGTGGTAGAAGTTATTATGCACTGGATTTAACTAATTTGGGCAAGACCTCTGGAAAACCAAAACTTCTATTTGCTATTAAACCGGATGATCATACGACTGGAGCTTTGTCTTATATGGGAGAAAGTTGGTCAAAACCAGTCATCACTTATATTCCTTGGAAAGGTCAGAAAAAGTTAGCCATGATTGTGGGTGGTGGTTATGATCGTAAGTATGAACAGCAACTGAGTAATGCTGACTTAAGTGGAAAGGTGGATGGTAATGGAATCTATATCTTTGCTGCTGAAGATTTGGATACTAATACCAAAGCGGGTACTTTGTTGTGGTGGGGAAGTAGTAATGCCACTTCTAAAGGTGGTGCTATTGAGTCTACAGAAATTAAAGCAATGACACATAGTATTCCATCACGTGTGAAAGCGGTCGACCGTAATGGTGATGGTATTACAGATCACTTGTATGTGGGTGATTTGGGTGGACAGGTTTTCCGTATTGATTTTAATTCAAAGTTGGGTTCAAGTGCCGCGAGTAGTAACCTAGTATATCAAGCAAACAAAATAGCAGACCTAAATACCACTGGTAAATCTCCAAGACGTTTCTATGAGGCTCCTACCTTTACCATTCATAAAGATGATAACGGTAAACGCTTTGCAATGGTGACCTTGGCTTCAGGTGATCGTAGTAGTCCATTAGACACGGGCACGTCTTATCCTCAAGATTATGTTGTTGCAATTAAAGATGATACTGTGACGTCTAGTCCAATAGGTACTCCTACATTAATTACCCTAGATTCGATGCACGATATAAGTGGTACTGGTAGCTTTAATAAAGGTACTCATAAAGGCTGGTTTTTTCCAATGCCTAAAGTAGGTAAAGATGCGAAGCATCAAGTAAGAGCAATGGAAGAAGGTATAGCATTAGACAATGATTTGTACTATTCACTTTTTAATCCTGATGAAAGTACTGCTAAAGATGGGGATGCAACAGAATGTACTGGCGGGATTGTAGGTAGTAGTTCAGCTTACAAATTTTGCCTGCCTTATGGTGATAAAACTTGTTTTGGAACGACTACATCCACCAACCCTGAGAAAATTGGAGATTTAGGTTCAGGTATTATAGGTTTAACATTTGGTACTGGTCGCTCAACAGCTACTAATAGAACCTTAATTTTTAATAAGGATATTGATCCTAAGCCACCAGAATATACGGTGTCTGACAAATTGATACCTAAACGATGGTTTGAATATTTACCATTTAATTCTGGTGGTGACTAATGATGAAAAGTATTAAAGGATTCACTTTAATAGAGCTCATGATCGTTGTTGTCATCTTGGCAATTGTGAGCTATAGCGCTGCCCAGCTATCAAGCTTATGTGCGTAAAGGTAATGAAAAGCTTGCATTACAACAAATTGCTGATCTGAGTCTTGAGCTTGAGAAAGAGAAGTCACGTAACTTTAGTTATGAAGGTATGAATGGAAAAAGTGTGACAGCAAATGCAGGAACAAAACATGTTTATACAACTACTGTCACTTCAGAGTTAAGAAAATGGTCAATAAAGTCTTGTATTAATCAGGCCTTAGATGATTCAAGTTTATATAAAAATTATGCATCGAATAGTCAGGGGGCAACATGTGAATGGTCTGATACTTCTTGTACAGTACCAGTTAATTGCCAATGAGGAGTCAAATGAAATCATATAAACAAGGTTTTACGCTCATTGAATTAATGATTGTTGTGATCATAATTGGTATTTTGGCTGCAATTGCTTATCCAAGCTATACGGGTTACCAAGAAAGAACCAAACGCGTTGAAGCTCAAAGTGTGATGTTAGATATTGCGCAACAGTTATCAGCATACAAAGTTGCACACGGAAGTTATAAAGATGCATCGACAGCAGCATTTATTACAACGAATGTACCCGATGACGTAAAGAATAATTATGCTCTAGGTTTAGTGCTTGCCAATAATGATCAGACATGGACACTCACAGCAACTCCGGTGCCTACTGGAAAATTACAAGGTACTGGTGCAATAACGTTAGATAGCACAGGCAAACAGTGCTGGGAGAAAACTTCCGGTGCATGTGAGCCATGGGACGGTAAATAAACCCAAAATTGTAGCCAACCAATTTTTGATCTTTCATTCAGGGCAAACTTCGCGTAAAATATTGCCCTCTATGAAAGGGGTTTGAAGTGTTCCGGTGGTCGGTACATGAATAATCCGTAAAAACTATAAGGTTCTATCATGGTTGTTATTCGTCTTGCACGCGGTGGTGCTAAAAAACGTCCGTTCTATCAAATCATTGTGACTGATAGCCGTAATGCACGTGACGGTCGTTTCATCGAACGTATCGGTTTCTTCAACCCTACAGCTCAAGGTAAAGCAGAAAAACTTCGTTTAGATGCTGACCGTTTTGCTCACTGGGTTTCTCAAGGTGCTCAACCTTCTGAACGTGTTGCTTCTCTAGCTGCTCAAGCTAAGAAAGCTGCAGCTGCTGCTTAATTTTAAGGTAGCAGGTAGCCCATGACACCAACACAGAATGTTCCCGAAGATCGTATTCAGATTGGACAGTTACGTTCAGCATATGGATTAAATGGGTGGCTCTGGGTCTATTCCAATACAGAACCTATGAGCAACATATTTGACTACCTTCCTTGGTACATTGAGACCAAAGCAGGATGGCAAATTGTCGATGTAAAACGTTGGAAACCGCATGGCAAGGGCTTGGTTGTTTCGTTGAAGGGTGTGAGTGATCGCACCGCAGCGGACGGTCTGGTTGGTGCTAATGTCTGGATCTCTAAATCGCAACTGCCTCAACCAGGCGTGGATGAGTATTACTGGTCTGATTTGAAAGGTCTAACTGTGTTAGGTCTGGATGAAGAAGAACAGGAAGTGAATCTCGGTCAAATCCATGAAATGTTTGAAACAGGTGCCAATGACGTGATGGTAGTTCGCGCTACTGCTGATAGCGTTGATGGCGAAGAGCGAATGATTCCATGGCATAAAGATGTGGTACAGCGGGTTGATCTCGAAGCTGGTCGTATCTACGTAAATTGGGGCGTAGATTATTAATCCTTAAAAAGGGTTAACACAGCAGGAAAATGAGGAGTCTGCGGTGTTCTTTGCAGTCATTACGCTTTTTCCTGAAATGTTTGAAGCGATTACAGCCTACGGTATTAGCGGGCGCGCAGCAAAACGTGATTTGATGCAAATTCATTGTATTAATCCACGAGAATTTGCTGAAGGGAACTATAAACGGGTGGATGAACGTCCATTTGGTGGTGGTCCCGGTATGGTGATGATGGCTGAGCCATTAGCGAAAGCAATTCATCGTGCCAAAGAGCTTGCAGCGCAAGCGGGTGCAGTTAACGTTCCTGTGGTGTATATGTCACCACAAGGAAAAACCTTAAATGAACCTGCGGTACAGGACTTCGTAAACTATGACGGATTGATTGTACTTTGTGGTCGTTACGAAGGTGTCGATGAACGTTTGATCCAGAAATATGTTGATCAGGAATGGTCGATTGGAGATTACGTATTATCGGGTGGCGAGCTCCCTGCGATGGTTTTATTGGACAGTATTATCCGGAGACTTCCGGGTGCAATGTCAGATGAACAATCACACGTGCAAGACTCATTTGTGGATGGCCTTCTAGACTGCCCACAATATACCAAGCCAGACCATTTTGAAGGGATGGATGTGCCAGATATTTTGAAATCGGGACATCATGCCAATATTGAGAAATGGCGGTTTTTGCAGCGATATCAGCGTACTTTGGAACGCCGACCTGAGTTGGTGGAAAAAGTTGAACTGACCAAGCAGCAAAAGAAATGGCTAAAAGATTTAAAAAGTGGCAACAACTAAACCTGTTGTCCAAATCTGTATTTAAGCAATGTTGTTTAAATACTTAAAATAGGCTCTTTATGCATTGAAGCGGTCAAGCATAAAGGGAAAGTCAATCGGGTGTATGCGATTCAGCCTCTATACCCAGCGATAATCAGACCTCTTCTGACTCGCACATATTGGAGATACCCCATGAGCGGTAAGCATCCTTTAGTACAAGCTGTTGAAAATGCTCAGCTTAAACAAGACATCCCAGCTTTTGCACCAGGTGACACAGTAGTTGTCCAAGTAAAAGTAAAAGAAGGCGACCGTGAACGTCTACAAGCGTTCGAAGGCGTTGTCATTGCTAAGAAAAACCGTGGTCTGAACTCTGCGTTCACAGTACGTAAAATTTCTAGCGGTGTTGGCGTTGAGCGTGTATTCCAAACTCACTCTCCAATCGTTGCTAAAATCGAAGTGAAACGTCGTGGTGACGTTCGTCGTGCTAAACTTTACTACCTACGTGAATTGTCTGGTAAAGCTGCACGTATTCGTGAAAAATTGCCAGCTCGTAAACAAGGTTAATTTTAGCCTTGCTTTTAAGCAAAAAAATGCGCCTTTGGGCGCATTTTTTATGCCTGATTTTTATTTGGATTTATTCGAAATGTTCCTGCAAAGGCAAGATCATGGCATCCAAAATATCCAAGAAAATTTTATGAATAAACATCAGGAATAATACAAAATATCCCCAAGACTGGAATCCTGCATTAAAAAGTTGAATGCAAATAAAACATTGTGTGATAGCCAGTAAAATACTGATCCATACATTTGCGATAATATGTCGATGACAAGAGGGACAATAATAAGGCTCATATTTTTTAAATTGAAAAGGATTAATCACTTTTCGTTTGCAACAGGGACAGGTTCTTTTAAATCTGTTTTTGATTTCTATAGAAGGTATCTGCATTTATTTTATTTCACAGTTCTTTTTATATTTGATGAATATTTTATATGCAGTTTAATCATGATTAACAAGTAAATTTCAAGAAAAAATTTGGAGAAAAATAAGATGGAAAAAGCCTCTGGAAGAGGTGGATCAGGAAATTTGAACAACACTTATAAGTGATATTTTGCTCCCCAAA
>ERZ1023241.329-NODE-329-length-8029-cov-11.257336_pt1 | contig 8029 bp, 4 predicted proteins | sample MGYA00380455_ERZ1023241 | MGnify/ENA primary metagenome ERZ1023241 (study PRJEB33173, sample SAMEA4830304) | metagenome | study: EMG produced TPA metagenomics assembly of the PRJEB25223 data set...
ATTTATACTATTACTGTGATTATTTTTAGTGCATTAGTTAGTTTTTTCATTGCAAATATACATTATCATTTCAATCTCAAAGAAAATAATGACACTAAAATTATGCGTACGTTAAAAGAAGCTCGTACTTATGAACATCAACTTCCTTCAAAATACGTAAAATCTTATTTTCAACATTTAGGACAAATGAATTATCAAATCGTTACCGTCGATAAACAAGGACAAAAAACATTTTATGGTGAACCTTTTAGAAAAGATACACTGTCCTCATCATCTATTAACCAAGTTATGCGTGGTCATGATTATCACGGTATAAAAAACAAACCTTTTGAATTATTCGTGACAGGTTTCTTTGATAATGAAACTGATAACACTGTGGGCATAAGATTTTATGAAGACCATGAACCTATAGCAGTATTTATGCGGCCAGATATAGGTAAAACATTCGGCGAGTTTAGAATATTTTTATTGGTATTACTTATTTTCTTATTGCTGATATCTATTTCACTTGTTATTGCTTCAACATACTCAATCATTAAACCTATTAAAAAGTTAAAAATGGCGACCGAACAATTAATGAATGGGAATTTTGAAACACCCATTTCTCATACCCGTCATGATGAAATTGGAACTTTACAGTTTCGTTTTGATACCATGCGTCAGTCATTAAAACAATTAGATGACATGCGTCAACATTTTGTTCAAAATGTTTCACATGAAATTAAAACACCTCTTACACATATTGAAAGACTATTAACTGAATTACAATTTGCGCATTCAGAAGATGAACGTCATAGCTTAATCAATGATATTCATTTAGAAATTACACGTCTTAGTAACTTAATAAAAGAACTACTATTACTATCTGAATTAGATAATGCGAATCACTTATCTGTTGACGATAATTTAGAATTATCTTCACTCATTACTGATATCATTCGACATGAACAATACACGATTGATGATAAATCATTGATGTTATTATCTGATATGCATAACATATATTTCCAGGGAAATCGTCGCCTTTTACATCAAGCATTTTCGAATCTAATTCAAAATGCTATTAAATATTCAGATATAAATGGCATTATCGATATTACTTTGAATCAAAAAAATAATCATATTATTTTTGCGGTAACAAATGAAGGGCAAACTATTTCTAAACAAGCGATACCACACCTATTTGATCGTTTTTATAAACTCAATGCTAGTGATAATAGTAATGGTTTAGGACTAGCAATTACTAAGTCCATCATTGATTTACATCACGGTAAAATATGTGTATCTAGTGATTCTGAAAATGGCACGACATTTAAAATTCTATTTCCACATACCCTATTTTAACTTATTAGACAAAAACAGGCAGTGTTAAAAAGGACACTACCTGTTTTTTTGATTATTTCACATTTAAATATTTTCTTACTTCTTTATTTACTGCGTTATAAACTTCTTCATGCTCATTAAGTTTAAGTCCATACGATGGAATCATCTCTTTAATTTTTGGAATCCAAGCATCAAATTCATTTTTGTAACAGCGTTTTAATACATCTAACATGATATCGACAGCTGTTGAAGCTCCTGGAGAAGCACCTAATAATGCTGCAAGTGATCCATCATCAGAAGTAATGACCTCTGTACCAAATTGTAAGTTCCCTTTACTATCTTCTGTATCTTTAATCACTTGAACACGTTGTCCAGCAATAACAACTTCCCAATCTTCGTCTCTAGCATTCGGTAAAAAGATTCTTAAATCATTCATTCGATCTTTATGACTAAGCATTAATTGAGAAACTAAGTATTTAGTTAAATTAAACTCTTTAACTCCTGCTGTTAACATCGTCACAATATTATTCGGTTTAACAGAACGAATTAAATCTAAATTGGATCCTGTTTTCAAAAATTTAGGTGAGAAACCTGCAAACGGTCCAAATAATAGAGATCGTTCTCCATTTACAAATCGTGTATCTAAATGTGGTACAGACATCGGCGGTGCTCCAACATCTGCTTTACCATATACTTTTGCATAATGACGTTCAATAACGTCTTTGTTTTTACAACGTAAGAAAAGACCACTTACTGGGAAACCACCTACATGTTTAGACTGCTTAATTCCAGTTTTTTGTAGAAGTGGAAGACTTGCTCCTCCAGCACCGATGAACACAAACTCAGATTCAAACGTATGAATTGTATTAGACTTCAAATCTTTGACAGTCACTTTCCAATAACCATTGTTCAATCGTTCAATATTTTGAACTTCTTGATGATACGTAACGTCTACATTACGTTCTTTTAAATTAGAAATTAATTTTTTAGTGAGTGCTCCAAAGTTTACATCTGTACCAGTTTCATCACGAGATAATGCAATAGGAACGGGTGATGTTCTACCTTCTACCATTAACGGCACCCATTCATCAATTTGATCCCGATCTTCTGTGATTTCCATTTTTTGAAATAAAATATTTTCTTTTAAAGCTTTTACACGTTTTTTCAAAAAGTCTACGTTTAAAATACCTTTAACAAAGCTCATATGTGGCACAGATTGAATAAAATTACCTGGATGTTCTAGTTGACCAGTTCTGACTAGATAAGCCCAAAATTGTTTAGATACTTGGAACTGTTCATTAATTTTAATTGCTTTTGTTACATCAATACTGCCATCTTTATTTTCTTTTGTATAATTCAATTCACATAGAGCTGAATGTCCTGTTCCAGCATTATTCCATACATTAGAACTCTCCTCACCTGATTGTTCCAATTTTTCGAAAATTTTAATTTCTTTTTCTGGAGATAAGTCTTTTAGTAATGTTCCTAATGTTGCGCTCATGATTCCGCCACCGATTAAGATGACATCTGTTTTGCTATGTTCTATACTCATAACAACCCAGTCCCCCTTTTATAATTACATCTTCAGTCGAAATAAATACGACCATTTTCAATTTAAAACGCTTTCTTTAATTGATAAAAAATAAATATTAATTTGACGTTAAAAACGTAAACAAAATTTTAATTACTATAGTAATTATATACATAATTTCTCTTTGAAAAAAGTATTTACACGAATTATTACATTATGTCATCTCTGTTTCCAAAAATATTTTAATTTTATTATAAAGCCCACAATATTTATACAGTTGGTTTATTACATGCTATAATTTTTATAATATTATTAATAACGAGGTACAATCATGAAATCATTTACTTTTTTAATGCATAATATATATGCTTTAGGTGGCACAGTTAAAGCAATGACTGAATTAGCAAATACCTTAGCGGACAAAGGTCATAACGTTAAAATTATCTCTATTTTTAGAGCTAAAGATAAGCCTTACTTCAAACTTAATTCTTCTATTAAAATAAAACACTTAGTTGATTATAGACTAAAACCACAAAATGTGATTTCTATCTTCATGAATCGGCTTAATAAATACACTCCTTTATTAAAGCCTATCTACCTTTCAAAACATGAGCCTGGTTTAAATCAATTCTCGAAGTATATTGAACATAAATTGATACGCGCAATTAATGATATAGATACCGATGTACTCATAGGTACAAGAGCAAGTTTTAATATATTTATTTCTAAATATTATCATGGACATGCAATGACAATAGGTATGGAGCATATGAATTTAAATGCCTATCCCAAAGCATATCGACAAGAAATATTAGATGCTTATCAACATCTAGACGCACTAACCACTTTAACTCATACGGATAAAGACCATTATGAATCATTCATTAAAACGCCTGTATATGTCGTCCCTAATATTATTCGAACTAAAAAATTAAATCTACCTAAAAAAAATATTATTTTAAGTGCCGGACGTCTAGAATATGAAAAAGGTTATGATATTTTAATCGAAAGTGTCCAACTCATTAAAGATACGCTTAGACAGAAAAAATATAAAATTGAGATTTATGGTGAAGGTCAAGAACATCAACATTTACAAGAAACTATTAATCATCACCACCTTAATGACTTAATAACTATACATCCAGCTACTCAACACCTTAATGAAAAATTAGCGCAAAGTCGAATGACTGTCGTTCCTTCACGAAATGAAGGATTTGGAATGGTCATATTAGAAGCAATGGCTCAAGACAATATTGTTATTAGTTTTAAAGATACACTTGGACCTTCACAACTGATTCAACATAATAAAAATGGTTATTTAGCAGACTATGCGAATGCACAATCATTAGCAAAATATATTGATCTTGCTATTCAAAAGAAAGAGCATTCAGAAAACATGATTAAATCGAGTCATCGAACTCTTGAACATTATTCTCCAGATAAAATTTACGATTATTTTTATTCTATTTTCAAATAAAAAAGGATTGCAATCGAAATTCTCCGAATTGCAATCCTTTTAATGATATCTACATAAATATAGATAAGATGAATGTCCAAATACAGATAAAGATAAGTAATCCTATACTGTATTTCAGAGTCATTTTAAGTAATTCTGATTCTTTACCCACTTGTTTTACAGCTGCTGTTGCAATCGCAATAGATTGTGGTGAAATCAATTTAGCTGCAACCCCACCAACAGTATTAGCTGCAACAAGTAATGGTGCACTTGTACCAATTTGTTGTGCTACAGAAGCTTGTATTGGTGCAAATAATGAGTTGTTGTTTACAACTGATCCTGTCATAAACACACCGATCCAACCTAATACTGGAGATAAGATTGGGAAGACGCCACCTGCTTTTGCAATACCTTGACCCATAGCTGCACTTAAACCACCATAAGTTGTGATTTTAGAAATTGCTAAGATGAAGCAAATTGTTACAATTGGTAACCATAATTCTTTAAATGCTTCGACAAATAAACGACCTGCATCACCAAAGCTAACTTTTTTAGACATTAATACTGTAATAATAATTGTTAGTAAAATGGCAGTACCAGTTTGACCAATAAAGTTAAAAGTTAACATAATTGGTTTGTGTGTAACATCACTGTATGTGCCTGGTAAATTGAAATTAAATACTAATGCTGATAAAGGACCATTTGATGCAAATAAGTTTTTGAAGAATGTTGCACTCCAAATCATAACAATAATAGTTAAGATAATGAATGGACTCCATGCGTATAGAATTTCTTTACCACTATGCGGTTTAACCGCTTCTGGTTTAACATCTTTTTGAATTCTAAAGATATTTTTCGGTTGAACTTTTTTAGAAAATACTGCTAAAACTCCCATTGTTACTAATGGTGGAATAATATCAGCTAATTCTGGTCCAACAAATACTGTAATTAAACCTTGTAATACAGTATACGTAATTGATGCTACCAAAATTTGAGGTAATGTTTCTTTAATACCTTTAAATCCATCGATAATAAAGATTAATAAGAATGGAATAATAAAGTTAATAATTGCCAAAGTTAAAGTAGCTGTTTGAGAAACAGCCATAGCTTGTACGTGACCTGGTAAATGAAGTGTATTCACAATACCTACTGGAATACCAATTGCACCAAATGCACCTGAAGCCGCATTAGCAATTAAACATAACATTGCTGCTTGTAAAGGTTTGAAACCTAATTGAGCAAGTAATAATGCACAGATTGCAATTGGCACACCAAAACCTGCAGCACCTTCTAAGAAACCATTAAACGCAAAACCAATTAATAATAATTGAATACGTTGGTCTTGAGAGATACTCATGATACTATCTTGAATTGTACTAAATTGACCTGATTCTTGAGTCGTTTTATATAATAAAACGGCCATAATAACAATATAACCAATGGGAATAATACCTTGATAGAATCCCTCGATTACACCGCCTGTCGCAATACCACCTGGTAATTTAAAGAATGGGATAGCGATAAGTAAAGTCACTACTAAAGTAGTAATTGCTGCATAAATCCCTTTCATTTTAAACACTGTTAAACATAACAAGAATAAAATGATTGGAATCGCTGCAATTAAACTAGATAACGCTAAGTTACCAAAAGGGTTAAAAGAATGTACTAACATAGTTTAAACGCTTCTTTCCTTAATATTTTATTATATTGATGAATTATCTAGCTAAACAACTAAAAATTCACTTTTATAATTTTAACAGGTATTCACAAAAATTAACATATTGTATTCAAGTTAAAATTAGAATATTACACTTTTTATTTTTGTGAATATTTTCACAAAAATAATATAACATTTCTTATCACAATTGACAATACTGTAAAAATAATTTATGTCAACAATAGTAGTAAAATCTATTTGAATTTTCATTAATATATGATTTTATATGATCATTCATGTAAATATGAATTTTTTAAAAGTGCATGGTAAAATAAAAATATGAAATTTAGGAGTTAAAGGATAATGCATAATGATTAAACAAATAAATATATCTAATATGGCACATCTAGATATACAACTTAATAAAGCTAAATCTGCAGGGTATTCACATTTTATCCCCTATTCTAACGAAATAAAAATTAATCAAGACATGCTTAATGCTGTCCCATTAGGTGAACATTCTATTGCGGTTGATTACACAATCCATGGTGTTTACCTTAATGATTGTCGTTATTTTGGGAATGATAAATTAAGTTTTCTCGCTTGGATGAATAATATTAATCATTATCCAAATATCATTTATAATATTGATACTGCGCTGATTTACCTTTCAAAATATCAAATTCAATCTATTATGGATCTAGCAGTCATCACTATTTTAAAAAATGAGATCGATATAGATGGACATGTTGTTTTTGATTTTATTGAAGAATTACAGACATCTAGTTCATTTTGGAATTCATTAGATACACGAGAAATTAAAATTGCCAATCACTTTGATTTAAATAAATTAGCTTATATCCACGACCATTCGATTCCATTTCCTAAATATAAGCATCCATTAGCTGACGAAACTCTTCGTTTTGCTGATAGCTGGCTTGTAACAACAAAATTTAAATTACCTAAATGGATGTACAATAAAATTCATCAACGTGCTATTCAAAATCATAAAAAATTAAGTTATATCTATACTAAAGATACATCCAAATTGAAAAATCATGTCGTATTTTTAGGATTCGATTATGGCTATAGGGGTAACTCTAAATACCTTTTTAATTATTTTGTAAAACGAAATCCAACAACAGAAGCTTATTACATTACTGACGATAGACGTGGACCGTATTTCCTTCCCATTGATGCAGAACATAATAAAGAACTTATTGAAACTGCAAAAATTGTAGTCATTGAAAGTTATATGCCTGAAGCTTACCAACCTAATGGTACAGTCATTCAATTATGGCATGGTACACCTATTAAAGAATTATTTTTAGATAGTAAAGAACCTTATCAAAATCAAACTATTTATAATTACAGAGCAAGAAAATATAATAAATGGAAACACCAATCATATGTCTTATTAGATTCAAAAGCTTCAGAAGGTTTATTTGAGACTGCTTTTCCTAATGAAACGGTTCAATTTCTTCCTTTTGGTTATCCAAGAGTAAGTTATTTACTAAACTATAAAGATAATCAAAATCAGCAAAGAAAAATACGTGAAAAATTAAAACTCAATCATACAAAACCTGTTTTATTATATGCGCCAACATGGCATAAAAATACAGAATCATTTACGCCTTTAACGATGACACCAGAGTTACTAGAAAAATACTATGTGATATATAAGGGGCATATTGAAGGTGATGATGCTATTCCAGAAGGTGTCATTGAGGCTCCTATGGATATCGAAACACAAGACTTAATCTTAGTATCAGACATTGTACTTACTGATTATTCTTCTATCATTTTTGATGCCCTAACTATTGATAAAAAAGTTTGTTTATATACTCCTAACCACGAAGAATATAAAGAAGAACGTGGCGTCTATATTGATGTGCTGAATAGTCTAGCAAAAGTTTGGTACACAGACGAAGAATTGTTACTAAATCATTTAATTCATGATAGGATTCCTACCATTCATCAACATGCACTTATAAATCGTAATAATCAATCTCTAAAAAAATTAACTCAACTTATGAGAGATATTTTAGATAAATAATAAAGC
>ERZ1023241.330-NODE-330-length-8027-cov-18.884345_pt1 | contig 8027 bp, 4 predicted proteins | sample MGYA00380455_ERZ1023241 | MGnify/ENA primary metagenome ERZ1023241 (study PRJEB33173, sample SAMEA4830304) | metagenome | study: EMG produced TPA metagenomics assembly of the PRJEB25223 data set...
TTATGAAACATTTACACATGCTTTTGGCGATTATTGTGCTGTTTATTTTTATATTGCAAGCATTGCCAATGTTTATGGGCAAAGCACCAAAAGCATCCAAGACCATCAAAATCTTAAATCATATATTTTATACAGCGGTTGTTTTGACTGGATTGGGATTATTTTGGCAGATTTATCAGGTTGCAGGTACTCAGCATTGGGCGCTTGCCAAGCTGATTTTACTGATTGTTGTCGCCTCCGCCACCATTAAGGCACAGCGTCATTATACCAATGCCCCATCTCAAGCCAAAGCAGGACTGATGATTGCTTCGGTGGCTTATGTGGGTATTATTGTGTTGGCGATTACGAAGCCCATGCTATTTTGATTGAGCCATCTGAATTTATCTGACTTGACAGTTAAAACGGCTAAAGGTTTTTAGCCGTTTTTTGATAATTATTGATTGATAATATTAATTGAAAATATTATAAATTATATTATGCTGGTTATTTGTATTTTGGCAAAAAACTTTGACAAAAAAATACAAAAGCTCAATTATTGTGGGTTTTGTGTTAACTGCTCCCATGTTACAATAGGGTATTTGTCATTCAAATTTGGACAAAATCATTTGCCAAATCTGCTTAATAAATCATTCGGTACTGGAGTATGACTGTGACGATAGCAATCAATTCACAAAATCAAAAACCCATCAAGCGATTGGGCTTGATTTTTGGCGTGATCACCACTTGCGTTTTGGCAGGATGTGCCAGTAAACCAACCTATAATAGTACCTCAGGTTCGGGCGGTCATCGTACTTCAGGTTCAGGTTTGGCAATGGGTTCACAGGTTATCACGGACAGTCAGGGCGTACCAAATCGCTATCAGGTGAAGCAGGGCGATACTGTCAGTAAGATTGCGCAGCGTTATGGATTAAATTGGCGTGAGATTGGACGCATTAATAATCTAAATAGCAGCTATACGATTTATACAGGTCAGTGGCTGACTTTATGGTCAGGTGATCTCAAGGTGCGTGAGCGTAGTATCAGCTCTGGTGTGAAGACGGCCAGCACACCTATGCCTGTGGTGGTTCAGTCAAGCAGGCCACCAGTGCAGCAGCATCCTGTCGTACAAAAACCCACGCCGAACCCGCCTGTTGTTGTGGTACAAAAAACCACGCCGAACCCGCCCGTGGTTCAGCAGCCAGCACCAGTTGTCCCACCAGTGACCAAAGCACCATTTGCCACTGGTAGCTCAGGGGTGATGCAGTTTCGCTATCCTGTTGGTGCGACCAATCCAGTGGTTCGACGCTTTGGTACGGCGACAGTGGCCGGCTCAACTGTTACCAGTAATGGCATGTGGTTTTCTGGACGAGATGGCGATTTGATTAACGCCAGTAATGCAGGCACAGTCATTCAAGCTGATCATAATATGGACGGAGCGAGTATTGTGATTCAGCATACCAATGGATTTGTTTCAAGCTATATCCATATTAAGGACGCTCAAGTTAAAACAGGCGATACGGTGCGTACTGGTCAGCGTATTGCAAGCATGAAAAATCAGCCAAGCGGTGCGGCACTATTTGAATTTAGAATTTCTAGAAATGGCGTGTATGTTGATCCATTGACAGTACTTAAATAGCTTTAGATATATAAAGCTAACCAAGATTTATATCTTAGTTAGCGTCGCTTAATTTCCAAGATGATTTTATTTGCCAAAATTACCTACCTTAATAATCTGAATAACAATACCGAAGATTTAATCTTCGGTATTGTTATTTTTTATTTATTCATAAATTTTAATGTAGGCACTTGAGCGTAATTCTTGCAACCAATCTTCTTGAGCCTGCGGTGCACTGCGTAAGAACAGATATTCGTGTGCAGCGTTGCGTCGATATTGCTCGGTAATATCGTGTTGTTTAATATCGTTGACTTTTAGGATATGCCAACCAAATTGAGAGCGAAATGGTGTTGAAAAATCGCCTTTTGCTGTATTTTTCATCATGGTTTCAAATTCTGGCACCATATCGCCTTCATTGACCCAGCCCAAACTGCCATGTTGTGAAGCTGAACCTGTGTCATCTGAATAAGTTGCTGCCAAAGTCCCAAAATCGGCACCTTGTTGTAATTGCTGATAAATGGCATTGATTTTTTGTTCAGCGATCTCACTGCTTTGATTGTTATCAATGCGAGCCAAAATATGGCTGGTTTGCCATTTAGGTACGATGACTTGATTTTGTTGTTGCTTATTAACCACTCTGACGATATCAATACCATTTGCGGTAACGATCGGCGTTGATGTTTGTCCAATAGTTAGCTTATCTACTTTGGTAGCAATGGCTGGCGGTAGAGCGGTGGCATTAATCAGCCCAGTATCAGCACCTTGAAGATCGGGCGTATAATCACCACGAGCATTTTGCATGGCTTGATCCAAATTCATGCCAGCATCTAAAGAAGATTTAACACGCTCAGCAACCAAGGCGGCTTGTTGGATATTTTGCTCGCTGGCAGTATTATCAAGATAAGGCACACGAATATGCAAAAGGCGATACTGAACTTGATTTAAGCGTGCTGATTCAGGACTGTTTAAAAAAGCATTAATCTGATCTTCGGTAATGCGTACACGGCTTTGAATCTGATTTTGCCATAATGCTTGGATGGCGGCATCTTGAATTAAATTTGCACGCAACGCAGCATAACTGCCTGCACGCTCGGCGTCAAGTTTGGATTGAAACTCTGATAAACTATTCACGCCTTGGGATTGGGCAATTTGTAATAACTGCTGATTAATCACCTCATCATTTGGAACGACACCAGCACGATTAATGATGGCAAGCTGAAGTTTTTCATTGATCAGTTCATCTAAAGCCAGCGTTTGTGCTTGATCTTGGGTAACATTGCCGCCGTTTCTTTGGATTTCAGCTGCGACTAACTCAGTGGCTTGATTAAGCTCACTTTTTAAAATAATTTCATCATTGACAACAGCGACAATGCCGTCATGACTATTTCCGCTGATTGATGCTTGTGACACAAGGCTTGTGCAGCTGATGACAGCAGCGGTTAAAGCTTTGATGATAAATTTACCTTGCATGGGATAATCCTTAATTGTGAATAATAAAATATCAACTTAAATGCGTAGAGTTTAGCACTTGTCTGCTTGAGCGTCAAACCACATGGCATGGTATTTGCTGATATATTGGTATGAATTTTAGACTTTATTTGAGGCTACGGCTGGCATACATTTAGTAATCATGCTTCCAAGCATTTTGAACCTGATCATAGCCTAATACCTTTTCGCTCAAAAGTCGATTCAAACGACCGCCACCACCGATACCGTTTAGGCGAACTTCTGCCATGACTGCAGTATCAGATGGTAAATGCGGATTAAAAGCATCACGATAGCGTCTTGCATAGATTGACAAACCATAACAGCAGTCTTCATAATTTAGCCCAATCAAAGAATCCATGACATAATCTAAGTTGTAGTCGTATTGTAGTTGACCCATCATACGCCAGCGATTATTGATTGGAAAAATGGCGGAGGCGGTATATGCTGATAATGCAGCTTGATTAAAAGCACGATTTTGTTTTCTTTTTACAATACCTAGGTTAAATAACTTACGATCACTTGGACGATAGCGAATTTGTGCCACAATACTGCTCAAATCATAATTTGTTCCAAACGAACCTGATGCATCAAACCATAAATTGTCTTTGGGCTGTAGGCTGGCTTGCCATGCCAAACCAGAGCTTTTGCTGCGATAGTTTTCACTGTCATTGATACCAACACGGGTATGACTTAATAAAATCTGTTCTGCAATTCCGCCTTCAAAGCGTGTCCTGCCCATGTTATCTATATAACGGTAGCTGACTGCAGGCGTGACGGCGTGTAAATCTTGAATGCGATCATGACCCAAAAACCAGTTATTATTCAAAAGCTGCTCATAGCTAAGCTGTGCAATTTTTGTCTCAAAATTTGGCACATTGTGTTGATCTTTAAAAGGCGTGTAGGTATAGTGTAATCTTGGTGTCAGTACTTGATAGCCACCTGTATGTTGACGCATGCCAAATGGCGCACCAGCTTTTTCAAAAAATAGCCCAGCATCCAAGCTAATTGTCGGTGCAAATACCGAATGGCGACCATTTTTCTTAGTGATATTTTGGTCGGCTAAGCTGTCTTCGTCATAGCTGGTATATAGATGTGTCAGGCTAAGTTTTGGTGTAAAATAACCCCAAGAGCGAAGCAGTGGATAACTGGCTGTGAATTGGTTAAATATTCTACCACCGCTTTTTTCTGGTTCAGAATTATCTTTAATTGATTTTTTGAAATAAGCAGAATTATGAATACCACTCAGTTCAAGACCGCTGGGTGTGCCCATCCATATGCGAGGCAAGCGATAGTTGACTGATAGCTGTGGTAGGCGTGCATACGGCCTATCTTTGTCTGTAATTGGCTGACCATCTAAGCCAAAACCGTCTAGACGCTGAAAATCTTCAAATCTTAAATCAGCTGAGACATTTTCATCCAAGAAACTTGCACCGATGCGTCTTGGTAGATTTAGCTTAGCACTCTCAACACCCAAGGCATTAAAGTCTGATAAATAATTGGCATCAGAAACAGATTGATATTGTGCGTAAGTGGTAATTTTATCAAACTGCTTGGGTTGCCATGTATGATCAAATTGTATTCGGCTACGGTCTTTATCGTGATATTGCTGATCTTTTGGAAGATATGAAGCAGTTAACACCCCTGATCCATAATCTTGGGTCAGATAACGAAATTCGCCAGTCAGCATAGGATTGCGGTTGGTAAATACAGTTGGCGTAATGGTTGCGTCATAATTCGGTGCCAAATTCAGATAATAAGGCGTACTAATTTCAAAACTGTCTGACGCGCTAAATCCCATTGATGGTAATAAAAATCCAGAAGAGCGACGACCGTCGATCGGAAAATTAAAATAGGGCAGGTAAAATACAGGCACTTTTTTGATATGCAGGGTGGTATTTTTGGCAATCGCACGCCCTGTATCGGTATTGATATCAATGCTATCAGCATCTAAGTACCATTTGCGTTCTGTCGGTGGACAGGTGGTGAACATGACATTTTGAAGCTGGTATTCGCTATCGCTTATTTTATCCATTTGACTGGCATAACCGTGAGCGTTGATGGTGGTGCTTGCAAAAGCAACATCTTGTGCGGTCGCTGTCTGACCATCTGTACGGTATACTAAGTTTTCAGCCACACCAATTATTCCAGCACTGTTATCACTGGCACCGCCATCACTAAATTGTACTTGACCTGATGCGGTGGCTTGTCCTGTTTGGGTGTCTAAAGTAAGCTTATCAGCCGTTACACGCTGGCCGTTTTGTTCCACAATGACATTGCCAGACAGTTCGGCATAAGTTTGAGCGTCATAATATCCATAATCAGCTTGAGCAAAAATACCGCCCGCTGTCATTAGATTGCCATTTTCATCCAGTTTTGGGGCGGTGGGGCTGTTTGTGCGTGTCGCTTGGTGGATTGGCTGTATCCACATGCCCTGACAACGGTGGGTGTTTGGATCAGACTTGATATGGTAATTTTCGGCTAATTTGGCTAAGCTTTTACTGGCAAAGCGTGTATCATGCTTATCTGTCAGCTTGGCAGTGTTTAAACTTGGATTGTCTGATTTGCCAGCAAAAGCATCAAGCTGACTTATCTGATGATTGTCTTGGTTTGCTTGACTGGTCGTCTGCTCGGCTGCCTGCTGTGCGATAACTTCAAAATCGAAGGAATCAAAGGCATTGGCAGTATCATCAAAACTTTGTAGATGGGCGTCTAAGGCTAAGACAGTATCGGGTTTGGTATCTGGTGTATCAGGCAAATTTTTTGAGCTGTCACTGTCAGCACCAACGACTGTCAGTGAACGGCTGGTATTGAGTTCTGCATAAGTTGGCATAACAAATGGCAAACTGGCGATACCAAAGAGTGCGTAACGAATAGCGGTAGTCAAATATGTCTTTGAGCGATGGTGATGAGCGGTGTGCATTAAACTTGCACAAAGAATACGAGAGCGAATCACAGCCAAACCTTACGAATAAAGATAAAATTTTTGCTATTTTACACCATTCTGAGTGTTTGGTGCGATTATTTTATCGGTTTTATGGATGAAATTTTAATCCAAGCGTGATGAGATGCTTGGCAGAACAATCAATGTTTGGCGACGCTTTTTAGACAAAAGTTTGTCAAATGCTTGATTATTTTGTATAACGATACTGGTTTAAACCACCAAAATCCGCTAAACTGTTACTTTGATATCACCAACAGTTGAGAAAATTTATGAGCGATGTACGCCACACTCAGATGATGGAATTTTTAAATGCAAATTTGGCGACCAACTTTCGTGTAGAAAGTCTATCAGGAGATGCCAGTTTTCGCCGTTACCACCGCATTTATTTACCCATGCACGGTGAGGTAGGCGACTGTGAGATGACATATCTTTTGATGGATGCACCGCCTGATAAAGAAAGTATCCAAGAGTTTATCCATGTGGCAGGCATCATGAGCGAAACGGTGAATGTACCTGATATTATGGCGTGTGATGAAGCGATGGGATTTTTGCTTTTACAGGATTTTGGTACGGTGGAGTTTGCCCATGCCACTGCCAAAGACACTGATAAAAAAGATGGCTATTACACCAAGGCATTACAGACATTAGCTCAGCTACAGACGATTAAGGGGGCTGATTTACCTAAGTACAGTGATGAAAAATTAGCCCAAGAAATGGACTTATTTAGCGAGTGGTTTTTGCCTTATTTGGGCATTGGGCTAACTCAGGAGGATGCTCAAAAATGGGAAAGTTTAAAACAAACACTCATCACGCAGATTGGCAAGCAGCCTCAAGTAATTGTACATCGTGATTATCACAGTCGTAATTTGATGATGGATAAAGGCAGCGATCATCTTGGTGTGATTGATTTTCAAGATGCGGTGATTGGTGCTTATACTTATGATTTGGTCAGTCTGGTGCGAGATGCGTATATTGATTATGATGAAGTGTGGGTCAAAAAGCGTATTCATGAATTTTATCAATTGATTAAACCCAGCGTTGATTTGGGCACATTTATTTTACAAACAAATATCATGGGCATACAGCGTCATTTGAAAGTTTTGGGGATTTTTATTCGCTTGTCAGAGCGTGATGGCAAGCATCGCTATCTTAACAACATCCCAAAGGTGATGAGCGACTTGGTGGCTGAGTTGTCTTGGCTGTCTGAGCGTAGTCATGATGCGATTTATGGTGAATTTCTGGCATGGCTTAAAAATAGCGTGCTACCTGCTTATAGCACCAAATTTGGATACTTATCGGAGAGGTTATGATTTATCAAGCGATGATTTTGGCAGCAGGTAAAGGCACCCGTATGCGTCCATTGACGCTGACAAAGCCCAAGCCGTTGATTCCAATTGCTGGCAAGCCGCTGATTGTATGGCATATCGAGCGTTTGGCGGCGGCAGGCGTACACCGCATTGTCATCAATACCAGCTACTTATCTGAGGTGCTGCTAACAGAACTTAAGATACTTAATTTATCTAAAAAATTTGGCATTGAGATTTTACTTTCTGTTGAGCAAGGTGAGCCACTTGAGACGGCAGGCGGCATTAGATTTGCTTTGGATCAAGGCTTGTTGCACGATTTGCCATTTATTTTGATTAATGGCGATGTTTGGACAGAATTTGAGTTTGATCGGCTGGTTCATCATCAGCTTAATCAGAATTTGGCACACCTAATTTTGGTGGACAATCCCAAGCATCATCCTGAGGGTGATTTTGGGCTAATCAAAGAAAAAGTATGCTTAAAAAGTGATGGTCATACCGCATTAACTTTTGCAGGGATGAGCGTCATGTCGCCAAAAATCGTGGCATCACTGAACCAAGGACAGATTGCACCACTGGCACCTTATTTAAAATCTGCCATCAATCAGCAGTTGGTGAGTGGCGAGCATATAACAGATCACTGGATGGATGTTGGTACGCTTGATAGGCTTGCCAAGACCGAAGCCTATGTCCAAAATAA
>ERZ1023241.331-NODE-331-length-7979-cov-7.624054_pt1 | contig 7979 bp, 5 predicted proteins | sample MGYA00380455_ERZ1023241 | MGnify/ENA primary metagenome ERZ1023241 (study PRJEB33173, sample SAMEA4830304) | metagenome | study: EMG produced TPA metagenomics assembly of the PRJEB25223 data set...
TTATCAAAAAACGCTTAATAGACGTGAAGAATACAGTCTATTAAGCGTTTTATATTAATATTTGATCAGTACGTTTCATTCATATCAGTAATAACCTTTTTAGTTGAATATGTCTCGATCTTAGCGGAGTAAATTAAATTGTTATTCTTTTTAAAATTCAATAAGTCCATAATATTTAACGTTATTGATATAGGTTCCCACATAATATTGTCCCCCTATTAGATACTTTAGTTATCAAATTTTTAATGAAATATATAATAGATAATTAAGTAAATATCTATTTAGTGTCTATTATTTTAAAAAGTTGATTTAGTGTATTAACAATTCTTTGTTGCTCTTCATATGGTGGGAGAGGTAAAATTGTGTTTGCAATATCTCTCATAACCCAATTTTTATTACCAACTCCACGAGTATTTTCTTTAACTTGACTTTGAACCAAAGGTGAATTTATGGCATATGCTAAGTACTCATTAGATATTAGTGAATTATTAAATTTCAATAATGCGACACTTACAAATAAACTAAATTGTTTTTCAGTATCAACAATAATAGGTATTCCCGTAGTACCGACTTTAGTTAACAAAATATCATTTTTTTCAGGATTACATCGTTTATATAATGTTTGGTGCTCATGTTTTGAAATAAATCTTGTATTTGAAAAATTAATTTTACCACTGCTAATATCTTTTACTGAAATAAAAGGAACTCCATTTTCAGTATATGTAGGTGTGCTATGAGTTCCATCAGTTAATTTATATAGTAAATTTCCTAATCGAACCCATTTCCAATTCACAGGTATATCGAATTCAATTTCATTATCATTAATATCGTTAATATCATTTAATATCTTAGATTTTTTATATTTACCTTCTAAACATTTTAAATTTATATCATCGTTAATTTCTTTATAAAGAACATGTGCACTTTCTTGTATTTTTTGATTTGTTAGTTTACCTTTTAGAGCATATTGTAATATAGATTTTTTGAATTTTTCAGGAAATCCATTATTTATATCAGAACTATCTCTATACAATATTCCATATCTTTCAATTTTAGGTATCAATTCTTCAATTCTTGATACAATGTTATTTTGTTCTTTCAAAGGTGGAAAAGGTATAGGTTTATTTTTTAAAAATTGAAAATGACGACTATAGCCTCTATCTTTTATATTTATTAAGTTGTACTTTAACGCATAATACAAAAACTTGTGGTTTATTTTGATTGGTACCATAATTTTTGTTCCATCAGCACCTATGACAAAATCAAAGTCTATGATTTTTAAAGTTTTACTATGATCACCGAAAACAATTACTGAATTATCATGAATATTTAAGACTTTACTACTATCATTGACGTATCCCTCTATTTGATTAATAGATTGACTGACCACTGGATATAGTCCCTCATTCAATATTTCGCTTTTTTTGACTCGATTTTGTTTACCACCAATGTGATAAGTAAGAAATTCAAGATTTAAATAACGCCAATGAGAAGGAATATTATCCTCAGTTTGAGTATCATAGTATGGTAACTTTTTTTTGAGACTAAGTTTTTTTCTTTCTTGCACAATTTCCTCTATAACTTTCTCAACATCTTCTTTCTCATGTTGTATAAGATTTCCTTGCATAGCTAATTTTAATATACTGTTCAGTAATTGATTACAATCCATTTATTTATCTCCTAGCATTAAAGTTATTTCTTCTAAGAGTTTATCTATTTCTGCATTTAATGATGCTCTTTTTTCTTGGTATTCTTTAATCAAATCTAACGGATCAATGATGACTTCTTCTTCTTGAGGAAAACCGCACAAGTCAATATCAAAATTTTTTTCTTTAATTTCCTGTAATGAATATTTTTTAGATTTCTGGTGTCCTTCTTTTACAATTTCCTCTCTATCACTCCACCATAGAAAAGTTTCTTGAAAATGTACTAATTCCATTGGGCGTGTTTTTGAGAAATTTTTATATCCTTCAGGCATATCTAATCTATAGAACCAAGTTTCTTTTGTAGTGCCATTATTATCAAAGAAAAGAATATTAGTTCTAATTGAAGTATATGGAGCGAATACACTATGTGGTAAACGTATTACAGTATGGACATTAAATTCATTGAATAGCTTTCTTTTAATAGATTGTTTGATATTATCTGTTCCAAATAGGAAACCATCAGGTACAATAACAGCACTTCTTCCATTTTTCTTAAGTCGATACATAATAACACTCATAAATAAGTCAGCAGTTTCAGAACTTCTTAATTCTTTAGGGAAATTAGATTTGACGCTTTCTTTTTCACTACCACCGTATGGTGGATTCATAAGTATAACATCAAATTGTTCCATCTTACGCATATCTTTATAATCTATTTCTAATGAATTATCATGTAAAATTTGAGGTTCATCTATATCATGAATAAGCATATTTGTTACACATAATAAATGTGGTAATGCTTTTTTCTCTATACCAAAAATCGAGTTGTTATATAGTTTTTTATTTTCTAATGAGTTATTAACTTGTTTATCTAATTCAGCAAGTGTAGAAGTTAGGAATCCTCCAGTTCCACACGCAAAATCGGCTATTCTTTCTCCAAGTTTAGGTTTTGTAATTTTAACCATAAAATCTGTAACGGCACGTGGTGTATAGAATTCGCCTGCATTACCTGCACTTTGTAAGTCTTTTAAGAATGATTCATAAATAAAACCAAATTCGTGACGTTCTTTATATTCTGTAAAATCAATTTCATCAATAACATTGATTACTTGTCGTAGTAAAGTCCCATCTTTCTGATAATTATTAGCATCTTCAAAAGCGTATTTTACAATTGCTTGACTCATAGGCGTAGTTTCATCAATTTCTAATTTTTTTAAAGTTGGAAATAGTTCAGTATTTACAAATGATAGTAAAGCATCTCCTGTTAATGCTTCTCCATCTTTTTCATCTACTGCCCAATTTCTCCATTTTAAATTTTCAGGAATAATTGAAATATAATTATCGTTTACTAATTCCCATGTCTCTTCTTTTGCGTCATATATTTTTAAAAAAAGCAACCATACAATTTGCTCGATGCGTTGGGCATCCCCGTTAACGCCGGAATCGTTTCTCATAATATTTTGAATATTTTTTACCAAGCTACTTGTAGTCATTAAATCATCCTACTTTCTTTAATATTAAGCATAATATATTTCATTTTCTAGTTCTCTTACAGCTGCTAAATATTTTTCCTTCCCACCAAAAGCTTTAACTATTTTAGGCGCACTAGCAATTTGTTCAAATTCCTTTAGTTGTAAAACTTTGGTATCTTCAATTTCTTTAATTCCATCATTAGCATATTTGTTAAGCAAAGCTTCTATTACTTGTTGTGCTATGTCTGAATATTTATATAAATAGTTTCTTTTTTTTACATTCTCAGCACGTTCACGTTTAGTAAGCGGTGGTTTATCATATGCAATGTGACAAATTAAATCAAAATCGTCTAATTCACTATAACCTAACTCTTCTCTTATCGCTTCTAATAGAACTCCATCATCCTGTAATTCATCTAAAATAGCTTGCTTTTTATTAGCCATTGACCAAGTGTTAAGAAAATCGTCAAGTTTTGCGTACTGATTTAAAATATTCTTTTTAGTATAATCAATAAGACTTTCTGTAATTAATTTACCATCTTTGTCAATGTATTGAACACGTTCCGAAACAACTTTTATTGGCACATCATCTATATAATATTTACGAGGTTCATCATCTAAATTAGTTGAAGTATCAATATAGACATCTTCTAACTCATGAATAATATCATCATTATTCTCAAGTTGGTAATCATCCATACTATCAGTTTTAGTAGGGGGATCAATTATAGATTCATTTTGCTTGATTTCAAGTACTACTTCTGGTTTACCATCAAAAGATGGATCTGCAAATAATCGACTTGCATTTCTAAAGTCCATAATTGTGAAGTAATTTTTATCATATTCTTCTAATAAACGTGTACCTCGACCAATAATTTGTTTAAATTCAGTCATACTATTAATATTATTATCAAGTACGATTAACTTGCACATCTTAGCGTCTACACCAGTAGTCATCAATTTACTTGTTACTGCAATTACAGGATAAGTACTTTCTTCATCAATAAAGTTTTCGAGTTGATTTTTACCGATTTCATTATCACCAGTGATACGTGTGACGTATCTATCGTCTTGTACATATAAATCACTGTTTTCGTTGATTAAAGCCTGTCTCATTCTTTCAGCATGTTCAATATCTACACAGAATACAATTGTTTTACTAAAACGGTCTGTTTTCTTTAAAAATTCAGTTATTTTTGAAGCAACAACTTTTGTTCTGTCATCAAGAACAAGGTTTCGATCAAAATCTTTAGTATTGTATTCTCTATCTTCAATTAAATAACCGTACTTATCAACTTTATTGTTTTCTGGACGGTAGCCTTCTAAATCCTTATCTAATCCGATTCGAATAACTTTGTATGGTGCTAAAAAACCATCTTCAATACCTTGTTTAAGAGAATATTCATAAATAGGCTCACCAAAATATGTAATACTTGAAGCTTTTTTAGTTTCTATCGGCGTAGCTGTACAGCCAATGTGTGTTGCTTCGGAAAAGTAATCTAAAATTTTTCGCCAAGCAGATTCTTCTTTAGCGCTTCCTCTATGACACTCATCAATTACTATAAGGTCAAAGAAATTAGGTTTAAATTGTCTAAAATTCTCTTCTCCTTCATCGCCCGCTAATTGTTGATATAAGGCTAAATAAATTTCATAAGAACTGTCTAGATGACCTTTGGTCACTTTAGTCATTTTTCCGGAAAAAGGTTTAAAATCTCCAGATATTGTTTGGTCTACTAGAACATTTCTATCAGCAAGAAACAAAATCCTTTTCTTAAGTCCTGATTTCCATAGTCTATAAATCATTTGAAAAGTCATAAATGTTTTTCCTGTACCAGTCGCACTTACAACTAAAAGACGTTTTTGACCGCTTGCTACTGCTTCAACCGTTCGATTGATAGCAATACGTTGATAGTAGCGAGGTGTTTTGTAATTTGGGGAATAATAGTAAGGTTCTAACATAACCTTTTCTTCTTGTTGATTAATTCCCTTATCAACTAAATATCTTTGGTAAAGTTTTTCTGGAGAAGGAAACTCTTCTAATTTTAATTCTTTAACTTTTCCAGTTAATAAATTTTGTTCTATAAATCCATCTCCATTTGAAGAATAAACATAGGGAACATCTAATGTTTTAGCATAATCGATGCCTTGTTGTAGACCAGAACCTATAGAAAATTTATTTGCTTTTGCTTCAACAACTGCAAGTGGTAAGTTGTTTTTATAAGATAAAAGATAATCGACACTTTTTCTTTCGCCTCTATCTACTTTTTTTCTTTGTATAATAATGCGTCCTGCTGTAAAAGTGTATTCCATTCGAATTTGTTTTTTTGTATTCCAACCTGCTTTTACTAACGCTGGAGTTATGAAGTTCAATTTAATATCTTCTTCAGATAAATTTTTTTTATTCACTTATCTTTACCTCCTCTAAGTAAAATAAAAATATTTATACTTATTATAATAATAATTTTTATAAGTGGGTACAATACTAATATGTATTACAAAATATATATTGAAATAGTATTTAAACTCGAATAAAAATATTAAAGATAAGGAGTAATTTTAATGAGAAGCAATGTAGTAAAGGAAATTAGTAAAAGTACATGGGAAAAAATGAAACTATTAGGAACGACTAATATAAAAATAAATGAAGAAGGATTTACACAAGACTTAATATATTTTCTACTTAAAAATTCAAAAACTTGTATGATTGTAGAAAAAAATAAAAAAATAAATGAAAGTAAAACAGGAGCTGATTTTTTTTGGAATATTAGTATTGGTGATAAAATTGAAAATTTTGCTATTCAAGCTAAAAGAGTCTCATTAAAAACTTCAATTTATAATAGCTTATTTCATAAAGTAAATGGTATAAGTCAAATAGAATTACTGAAGAGAATTCGTGAATATAAACCAATGCACTTATTTTACAATAGTTCTTTAAAAGATATCTCATTTAATGTAAATAATAATTGTGATGAAGAGTATAACCAAACTAAGAACTCTAGTTTACTAGGAATAACAGTATTTCCAACAAAATACTTAAATTCTATGGACAAAAGAAAAAAAATGGAAGATTTTTTAAAAGATGAAAAAACTAGAAGTTTACAACAATTTTTTAGAGAATGGGAAAAGAATAAGAAAAGTATCAGTTATTTACAGTTCTTTAATTCAAATAAGAAGAAAGCAAAATTAGAGGTTTATGAGAAAAATGATTATGTTATTTATTATTTTAGTCATTTTAACAAATATAAATTTCAAAATATAATAGAAATGTATGAAGATTTAAAGATTAAATATGTAAAATCAAAATTTGAATTAGCTTTTGAAATATGGCAGAAAATATTTTTAGAAATAAAAAATAATAATTTTAAGGATGAGAATTATAAAGAATTTTGGGAACTAAATTCCGAAATTGAAAAACTTCATAATAGTATCGAAGAAAAGAATAAAAGTACATATGAATTTTCCGATTTTTCTAAAAAATTAGAAAATAGTAGTATATATATAAATAGAAGAATATATCCAAGTATCAAAGAAATAATAAATCTCTTAGAAAGTTCAAGTGAACGTTTAATGATAACCTATATTTAATACAAATATAAAAAAATAAATTTTAATTGAGGATAACTAATGAAAAATTTTAAATATATAACAGAAATGAATAATGAGGAAGCAAGAGCATTTTTATTAAAAAGTGAAAGTTATTGTAACATTGAATTACCAAAGTATATAAATTTTGATTCGATATTAAGTGAAGTAAATAAAATAGTAGAAAATATAGCACCTGAAAAAATTAAAACGCATATAGAAGTAAAAAAATTAAAAAGTCAAGAAAGTGTTAATTGTAAAATATATGCTAATAAAGATGGAAAATTTGATTGGCGTCCTTTAGAAATTATTAATCCATATCTCTATGTATATATAGTAAGATACATTACTGAACCAGAAAATTGGAAAAAATTAATAGATTTTTTTAATACTCATAAAGTTAATAATATTAAAGTAGCAAGTATACCAGGGGAATCTCAAAAAGGTTCAAAAGATAAAAAAGAACAAATTTTAAATTGGTGGAGTGATGTAGAACAAGAATCTATTGAACTTGCATTGGACTATAAAAGAATTATGCACTTAGATATTAGTAATTGTTACAGCTCAATATATACTCATACAATTCCTTGGGCGTTACATACTAAACATGTAGCAAAATCGAATCAAAATAATAATGATTTATTAGGTAATAAAATAGATTCGTTAATTCAATTAATGCAAAATGGTCAAACTAATGGAATTCCACAAGGTAGTGTACTAATGGATTTCATAGCAGAAATTATTTTATCTTATGCAGATAAGTTGTTAGATGAAAAAATTAAAGATCAAAATCTTGATTATAAAATAATTAGGTACAAGGATGATTATAGAATCTTTTCAAATGATAGTAATCATATAAATGATATTACAAAAGCGTTAAACGACACTCTTATGTCTTTAAATTTAAAGTTAAATTCCAAAAAAACGATCTATTCGGAAGATGTGATTAGTTCTTCGATGAAAGAAGATAAAATTGTATATCAAACATTTATTTCAACAATTTATACTAAAGATCAGTTTGGAAAAATGATTTTTCATTTAAGTATACAAAATCATTTGTTACAAATTCTTATATTTAGTAAAAAATACCCTAATTCCGGAAGTATTGTAAAAATGTTAGATGAGTTTAATAAATTTAGACTAAAAAATATTAAAAAAAAGAAAAATAATGACATTATTCAATGTATAAGTATTTTAATTGAAATTATGCTGAATAATATTAAGACAACACCATTATGTATAGCATGTTTAAGTGTATTTATTAATCAATTAGAAGAAG